>Ga0208279_1000220_pt1 | contig 53869 bp, 46 predicted proteins | sample AntAceMetag02UKM_FD_184766 | JGI IMG/M metagenome (GOLD analysis project Ga0208279, IMG submission 184766) | Saline lake microbial communities from Ace Lake, Antarctica - Antarctic Ace Lake Metagenome 02UKM (SPAdes) (version 2) | ecosystem: Environmental > Aquatic > Non-marine Saline and... | reverse complement strand
GAAAACCCGTCGGCCTTCACAGCATCCGCAGCCGTGAAAAACCACGTATTCTCGCAGAACATCCTTGGAAGTGTCACAGTTTTACGCCGCCCCGCCAGGCGCTACACTTTCGCTCCGCCCTTCACAGGCAGTTCCAGTTGGACCGTATCGTCATACGCCGCGCGATACGGGCCGGTGAACATTCTGGCCTTGATGATCTGATCGAGATCAAGTACCGGTGCCCCGGAACCGGCTTGCTCGAATACGGCAAGTCTCTCCGGAGACGGCAACTGAATGCGATCGCTACAGCCCGCCAGACCACAAGCCAGCAGGACCGCCGCGACAGCCCAGAGACCCTCGATGAGTACTCCCTTCCATTTCATGCACGCCACCTCACCATGTTCGACAAGAAACGCCTTGAGCGATACGCTTGATAACGAGCGACACCCGCACAGTGTGCGGCGTCAAGATCGCACACCATTGGCGCCATTCCGGCGAAGATTGCGAGACGACCTCCCAACAACCGGGAAGCAATCCTATGACGACTTATGGCGACTTAGCCACAAGCATCATTCTTGACCAACACGAAGTTCCATAACGCGGAGATCAAGTCACACCACCCTCACCTCACTCCAATAACTCGGCGCAAACCATCAGCGCCGGCTCCACGACGAAGCTGCTTTTACTGCGCTGCGTACACTCCCAACATACGGCCCTCTCAAAGGCAACGTCGGGAATGCGTATGCTCCTAGTACTCGGGCAACACCGCCATGGCTACACCTCCGGCCCGCCTTCACGAAGCGACCTCAGCGAAGCCATGACGTACACCACCCGCATGTTCATCACCACTGCCGTTACTGACTCAAGCCGTCCAAAAACATTGGACCAGCCCAGACCACTCAACGCCTACCAAACTGGCCTGAACGCACTTCTCATCGGCGGTCTGTTCGGCACGCGGATCACCTGCCGCGTCAGTTGCGAGTTGCTAACAGCGGAGAACACGCTCACGGTGTCAGCCTGGTTCTCCAAAACCAGCGTTCTCAGAGTGAACGGATCCAGGAGCGTCTTCGCCCTCTTCGACGCTGTCTTGGCATCCCCAGGGGCTGCCAACGCTGCCGAGCCTAACAGGCCGCCAACGATGATCAATAACACCACGGCCACTATTACATTCTTGCGTCTCATTACTTACCTCCTTGCGCTTTCTCAGTTACATTCACGTCAACCTCCACACGGAATACGCACGTAACACGTGTCCGCATGCCCCTATTGTCTAAGCCACTCTTCTGCGAACACCTCCAGATCAATCATGTCCACGATGCCGTTGCGATCGATATCTGCACGATCATGTCGCCAATATCCCAAAGAATCTCCTTCTCCCCACCTGCCGGCCAGAACAGCCAGGTCCTGGCCAGCGACATGACCGTCAAGATTCAAGTCCGCCCAATTTACAGAACCCGCCAACGCCCGGAGACTGGACGCTCCGTAGACAAACCACTGCTCTCCTCCAGACCACAGATGCCGATGAACGATCCCGTCATCGCCACAGCCGGCAAGGAGGGCGACTCGGGCCAGGGTAAGACCGGCGTCAATCGCAGGATCTTCCTGGGCGTCACTGGCAGCACTCAGCCCAAGTACGGCGAGAGCCGTATCTTCCGTATATCCAGCTACCGACTGCCCCACCCCTGCCCCTTTGTGATCGAAACGCCAGTAAAAACTCCCGGCTTGGTCTCCCTCGCAAACCTGGTGCTGTAGAAGCAGACAAGGCAACTCGGCAAATGTCCTCCCTTGCCAGTAAGCTGCTCCTTCGCCACGCGGGTCTATCAGCGTATCATCGAGATCTCCAGTGGTGGCCAACGCCCATGTCGCCGCGCCTAAGGCCATAACGGGAAAGACAGCAAAATCATCGTCGACCAATGTCAGGAAATACGTTAAACCCTCCCTCCAGAGATCCTTGTCCTCGGCACCGACAGCGCAGGCCGCCACGGTGTGATGCGCAATGAGACACACGCTTGCCGACAGTTCCGCCTGGTGAAACTGAGACACATATCCGACCGTACTCCCGCTGGCAAGGTGCTTGACATTGCCATAGAAATCTTTGGCCGCCATCCACCAGGACGTTTGCTCCGGATCATCCGACATGCGGCCTAGACAGACTAATGCACAGGCTTCGTCACCATAGTAGTTGCCGGCAGCTGAATCCACGATATAGCGGCCTCCTTGCATCGCGGCGGCCTCATATACTCCTGAACACGTCAATTCATACGCCCCCGCCAAGGCAGCGACCAACGACCCGGTATAGACCTCCTCCCCCGACCACGCCCCGGCAGCCGGTCCGCTATCGAGTTGGCCCCATACGAGCCGATCGGCCATTGCCTCTATAGAACGTTTTAGCGGCGCAGCAGCTCTCACTACCGAAAACTCCCCCTGCGGCCATAATAGCAGCAGGCCAAGTAAGGTTACTCGCACGTCATTTCGCGACATCAAGCCACACGATCTTCTCATCATCAGTCTCGGCAACCATAAACCCAATGGTCGCCGGAGCATTCCTTTATCTAGGTCGATTCGCTGTTATCGTCTTGCTCGTCGCTGTTCGGCTCTTCCTCCACATCCGGATCCACCACATCAACAGATCCCTCATCTTCCTCCACGTCAGGATCGAGATACCGCTCGATATGACATAACACCTGCAGCATTTCACCCGCATAGGCATAGTGTGTCTGGCCCGCAAGAGACAGATGCTCGAATACAACACCTTCCTCATCAATGCCCTGCAAAAGGGCCTCGCGCCCTGCTGTGACGGCGACATCCCAAGCCATCGCCGCATCGACTGCATTCGGATCGATCGCGTTGGGATCTACGACATTCGGATCGATCGCTTCACGGGCCCGTTCAGCTGCGGCAAACAAGCCGAGTGTCCCGTAGATGGCATCCTCTGTATATCCGGCTACGACACCCTCGGTGTCCCCCGACGTGTGATCATAACGCCAGTAGAAACTGCCGGCGAAAGGCTCGCCATCCGGAACTTGGTGGCTGGCCAGTATTTCTGGGAGATCGCTCAGGACCACGCCATCCCAATACGGCGCAGAAAAGTAATCCCCATCGATAGGGGTGTCGTCCAGAGGTTCCGTCGTCGCCAGGGCCCAGGTGGCGACCCCCAGAGCCATGATGGGAAACGCGCTCTCGTCATCCACATACGACAGATACTCAATCAGGGCCTCACGCCATACTCCTTTGTCTATGTCGTCGACATAGTAGGCGCCGATCATATGCTGAGCGATGTAAAAGACGGCCGTGGACACTTCCATCTCTTCGAAATACTGGATGTACCCGCGCGTGGACTCCTCATAGTCCGGCCTTCTCATGCTAAAATACCAAGCCTCTAGCGCCGAGCGCCAAACGTTCTCCAGAGGATTCTCGGAATTCTCACTCAATTGGACAAAGGCGTAAACCTCATCGCCCAGCAGATTTCCGTGAGGGTCAGAAAACCAAAGGATGTAGTAACCGGCCAGATCAGCGGCCGCCCAGTAATTGGGGTCGCCGGTCGACTCATAGGCACAGACCATGCCGGCCGTCATGGGGCCCGCAAAGAGTACGTCGGGCAGCCACAATCCCTTGTTGGGCCCTTCCTTCTCCTGGCTTTGGTCCAGGCGATTAGCCAACAGTTTGATCGCCTCCTCCGATACAAGATCTGCTCCCACATTCTGGGCGATAATCAAAAGCACCAGACATGCGATCGGAACACACCTTTTCACTGTGGACAACATTGGGTTCTCCTTTCCGCCCTCCTCGTGTTATTAAGGGCCTCCGTTCCGGGCAGCACCTGCCACACTCACGAGAGTCATTGTTTGCCCTCCGCATGAGATCCTAAACTCAGGCGCCGACCTCTCAATTCAACTTCGCCAGCATGTATCCTGGCAACTAGTTCCCTTCCTCGCAAGGCGTTAATTCCGCCGTCATTGGATACGATGTCGTCACAAATGATGACAGTCAAACAGCTCATACCTCTCTCTGAAGCGGGCAAAGACCTCGACCACAAGGGCGCAGCGATCTTCCACGCTAAATCGAGAGAAAAGCCGGCAAAGGTGCGTACGCACCGTCGGCACAGACATGCAGAGGGCATGGGCGATTTGCTTGTCGGAATGACCGAGGAACAACTGCTCAACAACTTCCGCTTGACGCCGCGATAATGCCAAGTCCGCCTTGAGTTGCAGCCACTCCCCACCCGAAAATACTCTGGCCTCCGTTGCCACTTCCATTTCCGCCCTTCCCTGACCATCCGGCTCATATCGTGTCGTTCGTCTTGTTGGAGCCATCACATCTTGTGATAGAGCAGTTATACAACAGCGGGGACAGCGGCGTCTATTGTGGAAAATACGTAATTTTCGCCCCCGTGTTATGAGGGTATCTCGCACTCTTGAGGGCCGTCACCGGCGCGCGTAACGGCCTGGAAATGAACCGGCGTGGAAGCCGCCCTGGTGCAACGATACAGCCTATAACCACCGCGCGAAACGCGGTCAAGCCATGCCGTGGCGACCGCATTCGTGGGGGCTGTCAGGATAGAGTGGGTCGCCCATGGGGCATTCTGACGCGACGCGTTCTTCTGCCGAGCGAAACAGTTCCAGACAGTCTTCGGCCATCGCCCGGAGTCGGTCCGTCTCGGCCTGTGTCACGGGGCGGAACGAGCGTCCTGCTTCGATCGCCTTGTCGAGCAGGTCAAGGAACGAAGGGGGGATCGCCGAGACAACGCCCTCGTTCGAGAGCGCAAAGCGGATGGCCAGATTCGTCTCCTCCTGTGTTTCCGTGGCGCGATACCACCACTTCCGCGTCCTCTCGACTCCTTTGGGCCAAGCGCCTTTCGACATCGCTTTGATCGCCAGGACAGCAGCGCCCTGGCGACGGGCGAGTTCCATGACCGGCCCGCCGAATTCCATGCGATAGTAATCGACGAAGCTGATGGGGAACATGACCGTGTCGAACTTGAAGCCATTCAGCGCGGCCAGCGCCCCCTTGGTCGTGTGCGCCGAGAAACCAAAGTAGCGAACCTTCCCTTCCTTCTTCGCCTCCAGGAATGTCTCAATGGCGCCGCCCGGCCCAAGCGCCTGCTTGACCTCTTCCGGCGTGAAGATCGCGTGCATCTGGTAGAGATCGAAATGGTCCGTCTTGAGCCGCTTGAGGGACCGCTCCAGTTCCTCCCGCGCCCCTTGCTTGTCGCGCTTCTTCGTCTTGCACGCCAGGAAGATCTGATCCCGATCGATGCCCTGCAGGCCGATTCCCATCTTGATCTCGCAGTCGCCGTCCCGACCATAGGCCGGCGCCACGTCGTAGTAATTCAGCCCTCGATCGAACGCCTCATGTAAACCGCGTGTGCCGCGGTCCTGGTCGTAGTGGCTCAGCGCCAGTCCGGGAAAGCCAATGACGGATATCTTCTCGCCCGTACGGCCCAGGACGCGACGCGGAACTTCCGTTGCCATCGCCGACGTCTCACCGCCCAGCAGCGACCGCCCCCCAAGGACACCCATACCTGCAATGCCGCCGACACGTCTTAGGAATGATCGTCTCTTCATAATAATGCCCCCTTCGGAGGTTGCCATGGCCAGTCGTAGGACGTTCTCACCGAGTCATTGTATGAGCTGGCGAACGGCGTTGCAATACAAGTCCAATACGTTTCTCGGGAAACCGCCGGAGGCGATATCCTACGCCACCTTCCCACAGGCGAGCCCTTCCAGCGTGATCGAAGACAAATGTTCCGTCACCTTCCCGCGGATCCAGACCGCCCCTTTCTGGGAACAAATGCGGCGATAGAGGTCTATCTGATCGGGGAAGAAGCTGACTTCCACCAGACCGGTCGAATCCTCCAATGTCACAAACCCCATCACGCGCCCGTCATTCGTTCGGGCGCGGCGCGCCGTCGCCAGGAACCCAGCCACTTGCGTCTTCTTGCCGATCCGGTCGCGCAGGCGTCGCGCCGGCACATATCCGGAAGGCAGCAACACCGCCGGATGCAGACCGAAAGAGACGCCGGTGACGTCAAGCTCCGCTCTCAATCGCGCAATCCGGTCATAATCGGGCAACCGCCGGGCGAAATGATCGTGATAGATGTCGAACAACATCGGTTGATGGCGATCCGGCGTCGCAAAACACAACCGATTCAACATCACCGGTCGCGTGGGACCCAATCCATCACAGGCGCCGACGTGGACGAGATTCTGCAATTCCGAGCGGCGAAACGCAATGCGCCGGCGTAAATCATCGAGTCCTGCAAAAATCTCGACCCGCCGCTGTCTGACGATTTCTCGCGCCGTACGATACGCCAGCCCTTTGACAACATTCAATCCCGCTCGAATCGCCTTGCCCTCCAGTCGCCACTCGATGTCACTGTGATTGACATGAGGCGGCAGAATCCGGACGCCGTGCCGTTTCGCCTCCCAGACATAGACCCGCAACGGATACATCCCATGATGGTTGTTGAACAGGGAGCAATAGAACTGGGCGGGATGATGGGCCTTCAGATAGGCGGTCTGCCAGGCGATGTTAGCGTAGACCGTCGCGTGGGCCTTACAATAGGAATAGGCCGCAAAACGGAGAATCTCATCCCATATCCTCTCGGCGCACGCCGGATCGATTCGCGCCCGTTCTGCTTTGCAGCGGACGAAATCGATGTATTGGGCCTGCAGACGCGCCGCCGAGACCTTTTTCGATACCTCGGAGCGAAAGCGATCGGCGTCGGCCACCGTGTAACCGGCCACCTCCACCGCAATACGCATCACGTCCTCCTGGTACAGCATCACGCCGTAAGTGTCACCGAGCAAAGGCTCGAGCTTCGGGTGGAGATACTCGAAAGGCTTGCCCTGGACGTGCCTTTCGATAAACGCCGCCTTCATACCGCCCGAGGCCGGTCCGGGACGAATCAACGACAACGCAATCGCCAGATCCTTTTTGCTTCTAACCTTCAACCCGCGCAGCAGTTGCCGCATCCCGGGCGACTCGCTCTGAAAGACGCCCAGGCTGTCGCCGGCGCTAAGGATCTGCGCCGTTTTGGCATCCTGTGGATCGCAATCCAGACCCCCATCATCACTCTGATGGCCCCTGACGATCCGCACGGCCTCGTTGATGGTCGACAAGGCCCGATTGCCCAGGAGATCGATCTTGACCAGGCCAATCGCCTCGGCCGCGTCTTTGTCGTACTGGGTGATGACCACCCCCTTGTGTGCCCGTTCGAGGGGCGCAATGTCACTGACAGGGCCTGGAGTGACAACGATCCCGCCGCAGTGGACCCCCAGATGACGAGGAATGCCGATCAACCGCTCGGCCAAACGATAGACAGGCGTATCGCTCTCGATCTTCCCTCGGCGCGTTAACTGGTTGATCTGAACGGGCGCCAGGCCCAGGGCGCGACCGGCATCCCGAATGGCGCTGCGCCGTCGATAGCGATTGATATTGCAGACCATCGCCACTTTGTCGGAACCCCAGCGCTCGTAGCAAAACCGAATGACCTCGTCCCGTTTGCGCCAGCACAGATCGATGTCGATATCGGGACAATCCGTCCGACCCGGATTCATAAAACGCTCAAAGTACAGATGATTTTCGATCGGGCAGACGCGGGTAAACCCCAGTACGTGGGAGATCAGCGCCCCGGCGGCCGAGCCGCGCACCTCCACGGGGATCCTGTGGCGCTTGGCAAAATTCACGATCTCATGGACCACGAGAAAATAGTCACAGAATCCATTCTCACGCACGACCGCCAGTTCGTACTCCAACCTTTTGAGCACTTCCCGACTGACCGGGCGGTACCGCCGGGCCAATCCCCCGTGACACAACCTGGCCAACTCCCTGTCGCTGGTCATGCCCTGGGCCAGTTCGACCTTGGGCAAAATGGGCTTGCCCGTCAGTAGCTGGAAACAACAACGCTCCACGAGTTGGTTCGTATTGCGTATCGCACGGTCGTTACGCCGAAACTGCTGCACGAGTTGCCCGGCGGGAATCAGAGTATGCCCCCCCCCGGCGTCCTCAGGACCCAAACCGGCGCCGCTCAACTGCCTTATCCGACCCAGGAGTTTGGCCATTTCGACATCCCCGGCCTCCAGCCAAGTGGCGTGGCGCCAGATGACCGGTTCGACACCGCAGGCCGTTGCCAATGCCCCATCCTGCAAATCCGCACAACCAAAGAATAGATAATCAGCCTCCAGGAGCCCTTTCAACTCCTGCAACAGCGTCGATACATTGCAGATGCCGATTACTCCCCTACTATCGATACCCAATTGCTCGACGAGATCAAAATGCGGGTCGAGATGGCGCGCCGTCGTGATGCGGCACAGGTTCTCGTAGCCGCGCCGATTCTCTGCCAGCAAGACCGCGTTCTGGCGTGTCGTCAGGATCTCGACGCCGATGATAGGTTCGATGCCGGCCTGCGGCGCCGCCTGGCAGAGATCGACCACCCCCGCCATGGAATTGACATCCGCCAAAGCCACCGCTCCATAGCCATATTCAGCAGCACGCTGCACCCAACGCTGCACCGAGACGCTGCCCCTCAAAAGACTGTAGAAACTTCGGCATGTCAGCGCCGCGATGCGCATACCTTCCCCACCCAAACAAACGATACGGTAATAGATGACTACTGGCCGATAGCGATTTTGGCCAGATTCGGATAGGCCTTCAGAAGGCCTTCCGGGACAAACTGCTTGCGTCCACTAACCAGCGCCTTCAATTCAATGGCATTCGCCAGTTCGGCCCCCCGGTAATGGTTGTTGGCAATCACGGTCAGTGACTCGAAGGCCTTACCCAGTTCGTCGAACCGCTCCTTGATCCCGGCCAGTTCACGTTCGCTGTAGTAATAATTGTAGGTTTCATCCCGTCCGGCCTTGCTGAACCACTTCTCGGTATTGCGGCCATGCATGCGAAAATACCCGGCCTGGCCAACCGTACAATGCTGTAAGTTGAACGATTGTCTGGACGTCGGGTAATCCAGATTGCAGACCGTCACACCGAGCCCATCAAGAAAGCTCAACGCCTCCGGGGCCTCCCACGATTTGTGTCGCAACTCCACCACCAGGCTGAACGCCTGGCTAAATTGCCCGACGATGTTCGCCAAATGCTGACGCGTCGACGCCTGGTCGGCAAAATCGTATTTGAATTGGACGAGCAGGTGCTTGAGCTTCTGCGCCTCCAGGAAAGGGGCGAACCCCTCGTGAAACTGCGTCACCAGCGCCGGATCGATCCGGTGCTCATGCGTGAAACTCCGGTGCAACTTCGCGGTGAAGAAGAAATCCGACCGATCCGACGTGCGATCCAGCCAGGAGCGAACCGTCTTGGCGAAGGGAGGCCGGTAAAAGGTGCTGTTGATCTCGATACAGTCCACGAACCCACTGACGTAGACCAGTTGGTCCATCTTGGACTGCGTGTAGACAATCCCGTTCCAATCCGCGTAAGACCACCCTGCGATCCCTATGGCAATCGGGCACACCATCATCTCACCTACTGAATTCCCGTCCGAATGCAGCCAATCACTCTGCCGACCATCCGAACATCCTTATCGAACTGCTTGATGTATCTCGTTTTGTACCCCGCCTTGCGATTGGCGGGCTTCAAGGCGATGCGGTTCTTCTGAACGAACACCCGTTTGACCGTCACCTCATCGTCCAGCATCACCACGGCGATCTTTCCGCTTTCGGCGTTTGAACCGGGCTGGACCACAACGTAATCCCCATCCATGATCCCCTCGTCGACCATACTATCGCCGGCCACTTTGAGCAGGAAGGTGTCCTGGGATCGGGTAAAGAGCTTCTCCAGTGTGACATAGTCCTCGATATTCTCTTGGGCGAGGATGGGCTCCCCGGCCGCCACGCGCCCGAGAATCGGCATTCCTTCGGTCTCGTCCAGCGCGTCCAGATACGCCTGCGAAAGCCGCAACCCACGATGCCCCCCCGAGTCCACCAGGTAGCCCTTCTTCTTAAGGTAACCGACCAACTGATAGACCGCGTTCTGAGCCAGCCTGAAGTGGCGGGCGATTTCCCGCTGGCTGGGAGGGTGATTCTCACGCAAACAGCCGACGATGAACTCCAAAACCTGCTGTTGCTTTTCCGTCAATGGCTCCATGATCGATACCCCAAAAAGAACTCTGGCAAGTATATGGTTATTTGACCATAGCGTCAACCGTAATTTTCGAGAACGTGGTTTTTCTTCCCAGCGAACGGGCCGTTTGCCTCAGACACTCTCGGACGATTGCCCTTGCCTTTGCCGGAAGTTATGTTAGAACCCTGAAAGAGAGCCCTACAGGGCAATGCCTGGAGCGATGAAGGAGACCACGAGCATGAAAACCACCATTGAAAACCGAGTCCTGGAGCTGATTGAAGGCGATATCACCGAGATGGACACCGATGCGATCGTCAACGCCGCCAACGCCCAACTGATCCTGGGCGGGGGTGTCGCCGGAGCCATTCGCACCAAAGGCGGCCCGGAGATTCTGGCCGAATGCGACAAAATCGGAGGCAGTTTCGTGGGCGGCGCCGCGATCACGACCGCCGGCAAGCTCAAAGCCAGGCACGTCATCCACGCGGTGGGCCCCCGCATGGGAGAGGGAAACGAAGACGAGAAACTCAGAAACGCCACCCTGAACGCCCTGAAACTCGCCGACGAGAACGATCTCAAGAGCATCGCCTTCCCGGCCATCAGCACGGGCATCTTTGGCTTTCCTATCGACCGCTGCGCCGAGATCATACTGGGAACCTCCATCGCCTATCTCAAGGGCAAGACCCGGATCGAGCGGGTTGTCTTCTGCCTGTTCGGTCGAGACAGCTACGACGTGTTCGCCCGGAGACTCGAACGGGAGACGGCCCCGTGAAAGCCATCGTACGACCGAGGACCGCGTCCATTGAAGAGGCTCCGCTGGCGGTGTCCGAACTACCTGTGCCGGTTCCAGCAGACAACGAGGTCCTCGTGAAGGTTTCCGTCTGTGGGCTGTGCCACACCGATCTCGACGAAATCGAGGGCCGACTCCCACCGCCCGTCCTGCCGGCGATCCTGGGTCATCAGGTCGTCGGAACCGTTGTCGCGCGCGGCTCAGCCGTCACCCGACATCACGAGGGAGATCGCGTGGGGATTACGTGGCTGCATTCGGCCTGCGGCCAATGTGCGTTCTGTCGAGAAGGTCGCGAGAACCTCTGTGACCGGGCCCGCTGAACGGGCCTGGATGTCCCGGGTGGATACGCAGAGTACATGGTTATCGGAGAGGACTTCGCCCATCCCCTCCATCCATCCCACTCTGATCTGGAAGCCGCCCCCTTGCTCTGCGCCGGCGTGATCGGCTACCGCGCGGTCCGCCTCGCGGAGATCCAGGACGGCCAGACCATCGCCCTGTTCGGGTTCGGGGCCTCTGCCCATATGGTCATCCAGATTCTCAGACACCGATTCCCACGCAGCGACGTATTCGTCCTGACTCGGGGCGAGCACCACAAGGACCTGGCGCGACGCCCTGTCGACTCTGAACCGCGGAGGCCGTTTTGTCATCAACGCCATCCGCAAGGTGACTCCTGTGCCGGAGCTGAGCTATGACAAGTATCTTTGGGATGAGAAGGAAATCCGCAGCGTAGCCAATGTGACGCGCCGCGACGCCTCGGCGTTCCTCCCCCTGGCCGCCCAGATCCCCATCCGTCCCACCGTCGGCGAATTCGCACCCAACCAGGTCAACGAAGCCCTGCTTCTGTTGAAACAGGGGAAGCTCAGAGCGGCGGCCGCCCTGCGATGGGCGACCGATTGACACTTGATGGCTTGCCGAAGCGAACCGGTGACACAGCCCAGCGCCTTTTACCTTGACTTTCTATGCACAATGACTATAATCGCCCTTGGTGATGTTGAACTGCGCCGAGTGTTACCGCCCCTGGTGGTCTGGGCTCCAGCGGGGTGTTTTTTCGAAAGGGAACCACGGGCCTCTTCGTGAAAGCATAGCATGGAGACGAAATTCAACGTTTTTGAAGTCCTCGAAATCGCCGAGCAGATCGAGCACAAAGGCGCTCGCTTCTTCCTCAAGAGCGCCGAACTGTTCGCTGATCCCGATCTGCGTGACATCTTCTACCGACTGGCGAACTGGAAGGCCAAACACGAGCAGGTCTGGGCCCGCATGCGGAAGCGCTTCGCCGAGAAGACCGGTGAGTTTGGCACGTTCGACCCGGACAACTACGTCCTGTCCAACCCTGAGGTCATGGCCGGACTGACCTGGTTCGGCACCAAACACGGGAACCCCGACAGGCTCACGGGGAAGGAAACCAAGAGCCAGATCCTCCGCGATGCGGTCCGTCGAGCCAATGAAGTGATCATCTTCTACCAGGGGCTCAAAGACTTTGCCCGTGACCCGGCGACCGAGGATATCCTCGACAAGATCGTTCGCGAAGAAGCCCAGCAGATCAAATTGCTCAACGAAGAGCTGGATAAGGCCTGAGAACCGCCTCGCTCGTCCCTTCCCCCTATCGCCCGACACGGTCAGATCGCATGCCGACTACGCAGTCGGCGGTTCGGCGGAACCGAAATCCCCGGCCAGAAGTCGGCCGATGGGCTTGAAAGTGTCGAACTGCAGCAGGACGATCCGAATGGCCGCGGTGATCGGCGCCGCCAGAAACATCCCCACGATGCCCCAGAGAAGCCCCCAGAACGACAGCGCCAGAAGGATCGTCACCGGATGCAGATTCAGCCCTTCCCCCATCAGTTTAGGCTCGATCACATTGCCCATAGCCACCTGGATCACCCCCGGAATCGCGATCACTAGAAGCACCGTGCCCCAAGCGACGACGATCTTCCCCTCCGGATCGACCGCCTGAAACTGCGCCACGGCCACGGGAACGGGAAGCAAGGTCGAGATGAGCGAGCCGATCGACGGAATGAAATTCAGCAGGAAGGCTAGGATTCCAAAGACGCTGGCCAGAGGCAGATCGAACCGCGACAGGACAAACCAGACCAACAGACCTGTCACAAACGAGATGATGACTTTCGTCCCGACGTACCGCCGGACCTTCCCTATGATATTCCGCTGGGTTTCCGAGTGGGTGGCGTAGGGATCTCGACCCATGACGAGAAACATGACGAAAATCACAACAAAGAAGACACTGGAAATCAGCCCAAAAATCGTCCCGGCCGCGTTCGTGGCGATGTTGAGTATGTGCTGCTTCATGTCACTGACGAGCTGCTTGGTGTTGAGCTTTCGCACTCTCTTGGTCGGTACCGCCTCGTTCGGATCAACCACCCCTGTAACACCGTTCGCATCGGGCGTTGCTATATCGGAGGCCGTCGCACGCAACGGCGAAGCGTTCGGCTCGGCGCCGGGCGCCGCCTGGGGCTTGAGCGGTTCCTCCTCCTCCCAATAGATCAGTTCCAGCGGTTGCAGCGCCTTGTTCACGACGTACCCCATGCTGTCGCTGTATTCCCGCGCCGTCGAGACGACCGTCTGGATCGTATAGGTCACCAGCAGTGACACGAGCGCTACGATGACCAGAACCACCAGGAGCGTTGCCACCGCCGCGATGATCCGAGGAAAGCGCAACCGCTTGACCTGGAAATCCTGCACGGGGGAGACCAGCGCCACTATGAACAGCGCCAGAACGAAAGGAATCATCACCGCGCGCGTATAGACCAGCGCAAATGCCAGGGCGACAAACGCCAAAATCGCCAGGGACACGGTCGTCAGGTAGTTCTGCTCTTTCCTCTCGTGTACCATATCCGCCTCAGACGCTCTATCCGCATCACGATCTACCGACAGCGAACCAATCGATGCCGGTCCAACGGCACCTCCGGTAACTGCTCCCGGAGATCCTTGAGAAACCGCAGGCCGTCCTGCCAGTACCCCGCCGTCGGCTTCAGATCGGGACTCAATCCCGCAAAGTGGCGATTCAAACTCTCCATCAGCAATTCCCGCACGTACTTGCTGGCCATGGACGCCAACGCCACGGGGAAGTGACGGTCATCAGCGCCCACCTCGAAGCTCACACACACTCTCCGGGAACCGCCGCACAACTCATACGCACTGCACTGCTCCGTCTCCTGCACGATCCGCAACTCCATCCCCGCGAAACTGCGCAGTAGATGCTCCCGATAATGGACCCGTCCTCCTTGCCTGTCAATCAAAATGTGCAGGTCTTGACCGGCGAACCGGTCAAGGAGTTGCTGCATCAGTTGCGTGGTCGTCACGAACAGCACCTGCGACTTGTTCTTCATGCGCTGCACCATCGCGTTGTAGTAACCCACGTCGAGACAGTGACAGGTCAGACCCATCAGGTTGACCCCGGCGCGGGCCGTGTCCTCGCCAAAGACCTTCGAGGCAATTCTCGTATCCGCCCGGTCGGCTGGAATCGCGCTGCTCGGCGCCTTCTCGTACCAGGGGTATTCCCATATCCGCGCCGCACTGTCGGGACACAGGACGCTCAGCAAGGCGCTCAAATCAGCCGGGCGCTGCCCCAATGTCCCCAACGCTGCCAGAACGGTCCGCTCCAGGTGACCGAATCCCTCGGCCCGCTTGTAGGCCTTCTTGCTGTCGGCGATCAGCAGCCGACCCCGCAGGCCTCTGCGCGTCTTGCCCACGCTCTTGCGCAGAATGGGCCAAAGATCCTGATCCGCCTGTTCCGGCCCAATGGAGAAGGCGCAGGACGAGACCACCAGCGGTCCCAGCAAGGGACCGAAACCGGCCTCGTCGATGCCTGCCAAGATGGCCATGCCAGCAACCTCGTCTCATCTGGAACCTTGCGAAGTAAGAGCAACGACGAGCCCCACGAAGCCAGGGCCCACGCTCAGTGACGGTGATAGCAGAGCCCCTCGAAATTGTCAACGACAGACTCTCTCGTCGCCTCCGGATCGCCATTGCCACCCGGTGCGGCGTCTGCTAGACTGTCCCCTCGAACGACCTGCTTCTTGAAAGGAGTCACTCATGGTGATCGTACACGTACACGTCCATGTCAAGCCGGAGAAGATCGACGCGTTTCGCGACGCCTCGCTGGAAAACGCCCGCAACAGCGTCAAGGAGCCGGGGGTCGCCCGGTTCGACGTGATTCAGCAACAGAATGATCCGACCCGCTTCGTCTTGGTGGAGGTCTACCGGACAGAAGACGACCCCGCCAAACATAAGGAAACCGCTCACTATCAGGCTTGGCGGGACACCGTCGCCGAGATGATGGCTGAGCCCCGTCAAGGCGTCAAGTACGCCAACATCTTCCCCGGCGAGCAAGGCTGGGATTCGATCGCACCTTGAGAGGGACGGATACCATGGAATTCGAGTTTGCCACAACCGGCAGAATCATCTTTGGACCCGGTGTCGCGACAGAGTCCGCTCCCACAATCGCATCCCTTGGCCGGACCGCCTTTGTGGTGACGGGTGCTACTCCCAGTCGATTCGGGGAGGTTTTCGACTCGCTCGGCGCCGCAGGCGCCAAGTGCATCACTTTCTCGGTAACAGGCGAGCCGACGATTCGCATCGTTGCCGATGCGGTTGCTGCCGCCCGCCAAGCCCGGGCGAATGTCGTAGTCGGAATCGGAGGCGGCAGCGTCATCGACACGGGCAAGGCGGTGGCCGCCTTGCTCACCAACGACGGCGCGATTGAGGACTATCTGGAGGTCGTCGGTGCCGGACAACCTTTACAGCAGCCGGCGGCGCCTTATGTCGCGATCCCCACAACGGCGGGCACGGGCGCCGAGGTCACGCGTAATGCGGTTCTCTGCGTTCCTGAAAGGCACGTGAAAGTCAGCATGCGCAGCCCGTTCCTCCTGCCTCGGCTGGCGCTGGTCGACCCGTCGCTGACCGGCTCGATGGGCCCCGAACTGACCGCGGCCACGGGCCTTGACGCCTTGACACAACTGGCCGAGGCCTTCGTTTCCAACAAGGCCAACCCATTGACAGACGGCCTGTGCCGAGAAGGTCTCCGACGCGCCGGCCGCTCGCTACGTCGCGCTTTCGAGAATGGAAGCGACCCCGAAGCACGTCAAGACATGTCGCTGGCCAGTCTCTTCAGCGGCTTGGCGCTGGCCAACGCCAAACTCGGCGCTGTGCATGGCTTCGCCGGACCGTTGGGAGGCATGATCGATGTGCCCCACGGCGTCGTCTGTGGACGTCTGTTGCCTCATGTCATCGAGGCCAACGTGCGGGCCCTCCGCACTCGCGCCACCGACTCCCCCGCCCTGGCCCGATACGATGAGATCGCTTGCCTGCTGACCGCTGACAGCGCCGCCCGTGCGAGCGACGCCATCGCCTGGGTCCACGATCTCTGCAAAACGTTCGGCCTGCCAGGCTTGCGACGATACGGGTTCTCCGAAGACCTTATCGGCGACGCCGTCGTCAAAGCCGCCAAGGCCAGTAGCATGAAGGGCAACCCGATCGAACTGACGGAAGAAGAACTTCAGGCCATCCTGGCGCGCGTTATGGACTGACCCGCGACGGCGGTCCACATGCTTGTCCAGCACCTCCCAGGAGGAGGGACGCAATAAAAAAGCCCGCCCTTTGGAAAGGGCAGGCTGTATTTTCGTGTATTCACTGCGCCGGCCAAATAACCGACGGTTCGAGTTGCTTAGGCGAGGTCTTTCCTCCGCCTCAGGAAATGTCCGGCCACGCTGAGCCCCAAACTTCCAAGCAACACTGCCCCCGGCACTGGCACGTAGGCCGTGTCAGGCACAAGGGTTTCACCCGAGCTGGAGTTGTAGGCGGTGCTCAACTTGCCACCCTTCGCTTCCCACATACCCCACATGGGGAGACGGTAGCTTTGAAACTCTATTTTATCCCAGCCCATTGTGGTCGCGTCGGTATCTTCGGTGCCCCAACCCTCGAACTTAATGCCTTCGGTCTCACCAGCAACCCACCAACTCGGCAACTGACCGCTGCCGATCTGCTCGACAGGATCATACGCGTTGATATTCAGGAAATCCTTCGACTTGGTCACATCGAAAGCGGCAAGGCCTTCAACGCCGGCGGATACCTGGAGATCAAAGTGGCTCAGGTCTGGCTGCCCGTCACATATGAATCTGTATGTATACGTGAGCGGCCCATCATCAAGAGGCCTCGACACCGTCCACGTAAATTCGGTGGATGTATTCGCCCAACCGTCAGTCGCAGTGATTTCCGTATCACTCGAACTCCACGTAAGGTACCCGTCATAGGTGCCTCCAAGGTAACCCAGCGTCTGTCCCGGGTCGATACCCACGAAATCCGCCAAGGCCACTATGGGAGACAGCAGACCGATAATTATACTCGCCGCGAGTATTCGTTTGACCTGCCTAGCCACAGAAGTAGCTCTCGACAGTGTCTCTCGTTCAGATATGCGCCCTGTAACCATCACCACACTCCTCCACAACCTGTAACAGACGCGCCGCCGTTCTGCGACGCCTCCTTTTCCCTAAGCCTACCTCACCTGCTGGCCTTCCACCCCATGGAACCCCTTAGGCCATACTTTACCGATTGTGTAATTCTAGCAGTTTTAGGAACCAACGGCAAGCATATTGTCGGCACGTATGGTATTTTAGGTAGTTTTACTTACATTCACCCCTCTATTTCACTGCATGCAGCCTCTGTATGGGGCCTTTTCAGGTCTGCAGAAGCCCCGCCGCCCAACGGGCAAATGTGGTACACCAGTACCCCGATATCAGTATCTGATGGCGTACCAAAGCAGGCCAATCCATTCGTGGATTGCCGCCGTGGACCTTTCAAGTGCCGTGACGGAGGGCCTGAGATCCCTGATGCGCCAGGGACTGGGATCGTATTGATGGTGGACAGGGACAGGCACAATCGTATCGTCAGGGAATTGGCTTGTGAAGGTCCGGGCCGAACGGAGCATGTGTGTCGCTGAAGTCACCAGTCCGATGCGTCTGCCCGACCCTGCTGGGAGCAGTTCAGCCAATCGCGTCACATTCTGCATCGTGTTGGCTGAGGTCGTCTCCGTGAGGATCCTATCTTCGGGAACGCCCAACTGCATCGCCATGGCCTTCATGATCTCCGCCTCGCTCTCGGCGCCCTCTCCAATCGCCCCCCCACAGAAGGCCAGGAGCCTGGCATGGCCCTGCAGGAAGAGACGTACGCCGTGGTACAGGCGCGGATAGGCTCGGCCCACCAGTTCAGCCTCCTCGCGGAAACCACCCGATGGATACCCGCCACCCCCCAGAACGACAATGACGTCGAGCGTCGAAAGCGCATCTTGAGCGGGAACAGGGACGCGCGATTCCAGGGAGTACGTCAGGGCATTGGCCAAGAGGGGAGAACTAAAGACAAGGAGCATCAGCGTCCCGAGAAGCACCAGACACCGGCCGACCCTGGGCGCGGCCTTTCTCCGCGAGAACTTCATGATGGCCAAGCCCAGAAACAAGAATAGCAGGACCCAGACAAGCGGCGTAGCCAGCGACTTGATCACGAACACTATCTCAATCCTTCACCACGCTCAATTACGACAGCAACGTGCACTGAGGTGAATGCGTCCGGCCGAGGCAATGGTATTCGAGGCCCATCTCCTCAACGTATGACGGCTCGTACAGGTTCCGGCCATCGAAGAGGACCGGACGATTCAGACTTTGGGCGATTCGCTCAAAATCAGGGTTCCGAAACTGCTGCCAATCGGTCATGACAACGAGACCGTCAGCCCCATCCAACGTATCGTAGTAGTCAGGGCAAAACGTTATCGTGTCGCCAAAGTGCGATTGCGCGGTCTGCATCGCCTCTGGGTCGCAAGCTTTGACGGAGATACCGGCTTCGAGGAATCTGTCCACGCAAAGAATGGCCGGTGACTCACGAATATCGTCGGTCCTCGCCTTGAAAGCCAGACCCCAGACAGCCAACGTGGTTTGCCGGGCCTGAGGTTCGTAAAAGTCAATGATCCGCTTTGCAAACCGTTCCTGTTGCCGATGATTCACATCGTTGACAGCCTTGACAATGGTCATGGGGCAGTCATGACCGTCACCGGTATAAATCAGGGCTCGAACATCCTTGGGGAAACAACTGCCTCCAAAGCCCACGCCGGCAAACAGAAAGGAATTGCCAATTCGCGAGTCGCTGCCGATTCCGCCCCGAACCAGTTCGATATCGGCACCCACCTTCTCGCACAACATGCTCAACTCATTCATGAACGAGATACGCGTCGCCAGCATGCAGTTGGCCGCGTACTTGGTTAGTTCCGCACTGGCCGGGTCCATGACAATCATTCGGTTGCCGCGGCGCATGAAGGGAGCGTAGAGATGTCGCATGATCTCCTGCACTTTGGGATCGGTCGCGCCGATAATGACGCGTTCCGGCTTCATGAAGTCGTCGACAGCCGAACCCTCCTTCAGAAACTCCGGGTTGCTGACATAGTCAAACGGATGACTGGTCTTGGCGGCCACAACCTCAGAGACCTTCTTATGCGTGCCGACCGGAACGGTGCTCTTGGTGATCAGAATGCGGTAGCCATTCATCAGCCCGGCAATCTCCTCGGCGACGCTCAGAACGGCCGAAATATCCGCCGAACCATCGGCGGCGCTGGGCGTCCCAACAGCGATAAAGAGCACAAGAGACGTGTCAACAGCCTCCTTCAATGATGTCGTAAAGCACAGCCGTCCCGAGGTTCGAGCCCCCTGGACGATCTCCGTAAGCCCAGGTTCGTAGATCGGAATGACACCGTCATTGAGATCCTGCACTTTCTGCGCATTGTTGTCCACACAGGTGACATCAATACCTGAATCAGCCAAACAAGCCGCCGTCACCAAGCCAACATATCCAACGCCAACAACGCCTACTTTCATGCTATATAACCTCCAATTCCGTTCTCAGCCGGGTACAATTCATACGCTCGAGCTGAAATGGCCGAGGCCTTGACCGCCACTTTGCGGTACTTGGCCAGTGCGAAAACACCCTGATAATACTGTATCGGCTTATCGCAGCGGAGAATGTAACTTGCATCCCCCCAAAAGCGCCCGCCGACAAGGGCGCACGTCCTATCAATCGCCAAAGCTAAGTGTGGTTAGCAACGATCCATTCACAAACCAACCACCAAAGCCGCCAGAATGGGGTGTTTCCTCAGTTTTGGTGGCCAAACGGTCACCTCCGGAGACGCCGCTTAGAGGACGGCGGCGATTTCAGCGCGTTCGTCAGGCGTAAACGCGTCAATCTTACGGTCGATTTCCAGGGCGGCCTGGAAACACTGTTTGGCCTGATTGAGATCGTTGAGCTTTGCGTGGATCCTCCCTAACTGAAGCAGCGCTTTTGCTCTCCGGCCGGTATCAGCACTCGAAAGTCCCAGAAGTCTCTCGAAATCCCGCTTTGCATCATCAAGTCGTTCCGGCATGTTCTTCAGGATCGTGCCTCTGGTATCGAGGAGATTCAGGTTGTCCGACCTTAGGTCGAGTCCCCTGTTAGCGAATTCCAGAGCTTCCGCATAACGTCGGTCGGACTCTTGGAGAATCCAGGCCAGGTCATTGAGGATCTGCAAATTCTTGGGGTACTCGTCGACCAACTCTTGATAGAGCTTCTTCGCCTCCTTGGCATCTCCGATCTGGTAAAGAACAGACGCCAATCCCAAACGGGCGTTCAACGAGTCAGGCGAAAGGCTGATCACGTGCTGAAAGAGCTTCACAGCCTGCCTTTTCACGAGCGTCGAATCGGTTACGGCCAGAACCGAAGCGGCTTTCAAAGCGATCGCTGGATCCTGCTCTTTGGCCAAGAGGTACGCCGAAACAGTCTCTTCAATATCATCAAATTGTCCTTGCGCAACCAGCCACAGAAGCCGAGCGTGAATCACATTCTGATTGGCCGCATCGATTTTCTCGGCTTGTTCGAGCTTCTGCCCGGCTTGTTCCATATCGCCTGCGATACGATACAAATCGGCCAGAGTCACGATGGCGTCTACACGGCCGCGACCCTTATCGGTCTGACAGTAGGTCTCTAACTCGGGAATGGCTTCCTGCGCCTGGCCAAGAAAGACCAGCACTTGAGCACGAGACAACAGCAACTGCTCGTTGCCTGGATCGGCGACCAGGTCCGCTTCCAGCAACCGTCGAGCCTGTTGGAGAAGACCCTCATCTCGTGTTTGTCGGGCCGTTGCCAGGACCATCTCTCGGGCGGTGACGCTGTTGGGGTCCTCCGCAAGAATCAGTTGTGCTAGCTCGATAGCCATCTGCGTGTTATTGAGAGCCAACTCAATCTGAGCCCGAGCGGACATCAAGGCAACGTTACTCGGGTTGGAGCCGATCGCGCGAATCACCCTTTCGCGAGCGACCGCATATTTCCCTTCCTGTATGGTAAGACCTATCAGTGCCAGATGAGCATTGACCGCCGTCGGTTCGATCCGAATCACCGACTCTAACTTGGCCTTGGCCGCATTCAATAGCTCAGGTTTGGGATCTTCCCGGTGCTCGGCCAGAAGCTGCATCGCTCGGAAGTTCATGAGTTCAGGATCCGCCGGCATGCGGCCCTCTAACTCCGTAAGAAGGCCCTTGGCCACTTCCCGGTCTTGTGGCTGACCGCGCAAGAAGAGAACCTTCATCAGACCACGCTTGAGTCGCGACCCATTCGGATCCTTGGCAGGCGTAATGAGGCCTTCTTCAAACTTCGCGTCCCCTTCCTGCAGCGTCTCAATCGCATCGTCAAGGCGCGATGTCTGCCTGTAGAAACTGCTCAGAAGCAGATACCCAATATCCGCCTGGTTCGGATCGTGCGTCAGTTTGCGGTATTCAGCTTCCGCCTTCTCGATTTCGCCCTCCCGGGCAAGATACGCCGCCCGCAAGTGACGGGAATTGAAATCGTCTTCCTGCGTCACGTAATCGTCGAGAATCCGCCGGGCCTCGTCCTGCCGACCTTCGGATCGCAGAATCGACGCTCGCAGCGCTGTGATCGCCAGCGAACCTGAGGTTATTGTTTCCGCTTCTTTGAGATAGGCCAAGGCCTGGTCGACGTTCTTCTTGTCTTGCCCATAGAGCAGACGGGCCAGGAAGATACGCGACTGGGCGTCTTGACTGTCGTTGGCTGCACGGAGTTGAAGTTCCTCGATCGCTTTGGAGAAATCTCCGGCGCGCAGGGCCCCTCCCACATGCCAGGCACTCTTGGTCCGTGGATCTGCCTCCGCCTTGTCCGCCACCTCCATGGCTTCACCGAGACGGTCTTGTTTTTCGAGAACGTCAATCAGCTTATCGGCGACATCCGTCGCGGCCGGATTTCGCAACAGGGCCTGCCGGCAGACGGATTCGACCCTTGGCAGGTCCTCCAGTTTCTCATACATATTGGCCAAGAGCATATACGGAGTCGACCACTGCGGATCTGACGTCGTGCAGTACTCAAGCATATCCTTGATGTCCTGTTGCTTGGAACGCCAGTCATCGGAGCCCAGCCACATAGATGCCTGATGCAGACGCCACTGCAAGCCGGTTTCGCCTTCGGCCTCGCGCAGTTCCTCCATCAATGCCTGAGCCCAGACCTTGTCCTTCTCCACGGCATCCATCCCCAGCAACAGGGTGCGGGCTCGGACTTCCCGTCTGTCCATTTTCGCGAGTTCAATGAGACGTTGTGTTCCGCTGTCTCGATCCCCATGCATCAACTCCAGAACGGCCAGTCGCATGGATACAGAGCGATGTTCCCACTTGCCAACCACGGCATCGTTCGCATCCTTTAGGCACTCGATGGCAACCTCATAGTCCGAACCGTTGGCCACATGCAGACCGGCCAACGACAGCCAGGGCTCGGCCACCTCGGGATGATTTTTGCAGGCGGCCTGGCAGACGCCGACAGCCTCGGGCATCCGTTTGAGACGGAAGTAGTGCCTGACAAGTTGCATCTCCGCCCGGAGCGGTTCATCACACTGATCGATGGCCTGTTTGAGTTCGGCTTCGGCTTCGTCGGGACGTTCTCTGTAAACCGCAATCATCGCCTGCAAGATTCGGATATCGACGCGTCTGGGATGCTTTTCACGCAGTTTACCCAGGTCCTGCGCCAACGCCAAAAGTCGCGATTCGTCTAGCGACTCCTGCTGCTCAGCCAGGTATACGCTCGCCTCAATACGAAGCAGTTTGAGCAGAACGTCTGTAGGATCCAGGGTCTGTCCCAATCGGGCCGTCTCGAACGCCCTGTTCCAGTCGCGCAGCTTGAGATACTCCTTGGCCAGTTTCAGTGTCATTTCCGGGTCCCGCGGCCTGAGACGCAAGTAGTTGATCAGCGCGTCAACGGCCCGTCGGGTCTGATCGGTTCGGGTGAAGGCTTCAGCCAGGAGCCGCCAAAGGGAGGCCCGGGAAACACCGCCGGCGACAGCCGGCTGCAACGCGTCGATAACCGCATAGGAGTCACCTTTGGCCCGCGACACCAAGGCGCGCAGGTAGTTCGTCTCCAGCGTCGATCTGCCGGCCAATCCCAGAGTGTACTGAAGGTCGATGTACTCATCGAGACAGTCGTTGGCATCGGGCACGTCCTTGGCGTCCATCACTCGGCCCTCGGCCAGGTAAAGCTGAATCGCGTATGGCAGCGCTCCAATACGTTGACGCTCGTCCTTGAGTGTCTCCAGCGCTTCATCGGCCAGCGCGGCTCCCTCCTCAGCAGCCCCCTGCCGCAACGCCAATTCGGCCGCCAGCACGAATTTGCCTCGAGTCCAGCCGTCGAGAAAGAGGAAGTGCTCCCGGATCGTCTCCAAGGGCAAACGTTCGGCTGCTTCCAGAGCGGCCGCCGCTCGGTCGCTTTCGCCATGGGCCATCCATTCGAAACACAGAACGAAGTAGACGCGAGGATCCTGTATATCGAGTTGGGAGGCCGTATCGAGATCGCTGCGTGCCAGAGGTAATGCGCTGCCCTCATTGGGATCAACGCTGTCGGCGTGTTCCCGATAGAACTGTGCGCGGGAGACCCACACTTCAGCCGAATCGGGCGCACGCTTGATCGCCTCATTGAGCCACGCCAGAGGTGTCGTCGGCCTGTTGGCTTCTTCGCCGTCCAGATCCTTCGCCGGCGCGAGATAGTCATCGCGGCCCTGCACCATCGCCATCTTCAGACAGGCGCGGGCATATTCCAACGCATGCTCGTTGGGATCACATCCATCCATGAAACCGCAGAGAGTCTCGACGGCCTCTGTCGTTTTGTTTAACTGGATCAGGGCGTCTGCCAGGCGAAGCGACGCGTCGGGATCGTTCGGGGCGTACCCAAGCCGCTTGCGGGCAATGTACGCCAGTTCCTCGAAGTTGCCGAGACTCGCATAAAGCATGGCCAGCTTCTCATAAGCCACGTCATCGGCCGGCGACAGTTGCATGACCCGGCGATAGGCCGCGATCGCCTGACGGATATGTGGGGCCTCCATCGGTTGGACGGACAACCTCGCCTGGCCATATTTCTTAAGGATCTCGACGTCATCAGGGTTGCGACCCAGGTACTCCTGGAGTTGCTTGTAGGCGACGGACCAATCCCCATTTTCAAAGGCCGCCGTACCGGCTTCCAGACTCATCTTCGAGAGAATGCTTCTTCGGACTTGCCGGGCAGCGACCAGAGAGACGACCACAGCCACCGTCACTATAACGAAGATGATCAACACCTTGAGGTTAATCTTCGCGGATCTGCTCTGATACAGCATACGATATTCCTTCGAAATGGCCGTCAGTTCGTCGTCGTTCATCATGCTATGGTCATCGGCTTCTCGCCGGGGGTGTCTTAGCAGAGACATTGAGTTTATGCGGACGTAACCGAAGCAGTCCTCGACCTTGAAGATGCGGGAAAGGAATCAGCGAGAAGAGATTCCATTCTGAAAGCGGGAAGATGAGGATTATCGGAGCGATGGTTGCCGCGTCTGTCGTCAGCTTCTGGTGTGGGTACTACGAGGAATTAGCATCGCGAAAAAACAGCCGATGTTGCCGGCCCGCTTCCTGGTACGTCCGGTCACATACCTCTTTCGACAAACTCAAAAAAAAAGACTGCCCGGCGAGGTCTCACACGGAGACCTCGCCGACAGTCCTATATTGCCTAGCAATACCTATCCGAATTACTTACGCACGCTTCCGCAACTTCATACCAGCAACACTCATTCCGAGCATTCCAAGCAGAACGGCTGCCGGGACTGGAACGACATGTGCGTCCACGCTGCCAGCGGCCAATACCGGGTCCGTCCAAGCACCATCGCCAAACCAACCGGCCGTGTCGGCGGTTAGCTCAATAAGAGAACCGTTCCAGGGCATCGCCGCTGCGAACCCCATCGAAACGGACGCTCCTGGAACGTACGTGGGAAAAACCAGCTTCCAACCATCGAAGTCGTTGTCGCCACTCTCGTTGTTCCAGAACACATTGGAAAGTGACCCCGTGAATATAGGCGCTGTGTCATTTGTCCAAACGCCCGCGACGCTTCCGGTGATGGTATCCCCAATGACATCTGTGAGCGTAAACGTACCAGCCCCATCCGCTGTGGCGGCAGTGATATTGGTGATCGCCATATTATCGATCGTGAAATTGCCCAGTTCAGTACCCAACCCTGGGAACAGCGTAATGGTGCCTGTTGTAGGCACGTCCCGCGTAAAATCTATCTTGCCAGCAGCGCTCGCTGCTGACGCGCTGGCGTTGAAGTCAGTTCCGTTATAAGTCAGGTCGAGATTGTGAACGGTCCAATGGAACAGATCCGCCGTTGCAGGCGCAGCGCTAAGGCATAGAGCCGCAAGAGCGAGAATCAGGAATCTCAGTTTCATAATCATATATCCTTACGCAGTATCTTCTGTCTGATGGTTTTCTTCAATGAACGAATTCAGTTCGCTGACTGCCCCCACCGATTACAGGCGGCGGGAGACAATCCTCCATCATATGGACGGAGGTCCACGGGAGGCGAGTGCATTTGGTGTGAATTGGGACTTGCGGCAGAGGGATATGATGGTCCCCGAGCCGTATCGAGATACGAGATCCTCTGTCGCACGACCTGGTTGAATGAAGCAGATCGCGGCGTGGCAGAAGGCGTCTGGTCCAATTGCATGACTGTGGCCGACCTGGTCTGGACCGCCACTGTGGTACCATTCCGGGATGAAGCCCAGAGAGGGTATTCTAACCCATTGACCGGATCGAAACACACCCAACCCGATCAGGGCGTACAAGCAGAGATCGAAGCTATTCGAGCGATCCGCCAGAACCCGCACGCTCGTCGTCTCGACAGCCTCTCCTGAACCCAGTTCAGCCAGTAGATGAATCGGCCCGCAAGCCAGTTCATCCACACCGGACAGAGCCAGAAGCGGCTCGGGTGATGTTGTCTCATAGGCCTCGCTCGGTGCAGACACACATACACCGCCCTCAATGCCCGCTTCCACATTGGAAACCGGCATCAGGTCGGCATGCACCGCCCCAGCGACAACCAAGGTCATCGCTATAGCGGCAAGTATGTGTCTGCACTTACCCATGCGATCATCACCCTATCAAACCATAGACTCCTATATTGCCTATTCTCTCACGTAGCAGTGCCAGATGTCAAGGAGAAGTTATGACAAAATGCCGGTTTTCCTGATATACCGCCTTCTGAACTGCCTGTCGTCTGTCCACCAGGAACAATAGAAACGTAACTCTTTGTTCAATAAGTAATTATAGCAGAACCGCGCGATCAGGCATGCCTTCGCAATCTCAAACCGGCCACGCCCATGCCAAGCAGGCCCAGCACAAAGGCCGCTGGAACAGGGACTTTCACCACATAATCCTGGTATTTGCCCAGGGCCGCCAGTTCGTCGGTGGTGTGGTTTGTTAGCGCCAGGTAGCCGGAGAAATCGACGCCACCGCTGCTAATCGAACCCAGCATCGTGTTCGCAAGGGTCCTTGCTGCGTTGACACTGGTGCTTCCCTCCAGGACATAGAAATCGCCCGTTGTCATGATCACATTGTATTGGGTCGGGTCCTCCGTCCCTTCATCCACCACTTCCCAGACGGCCATCTGGAGGGCAGCACCCTCCACGGGCGTATCCAGATCATCGTTCCAATAGGTATTCAGCAGTTGAGCCAGTTGGCGCGCCTTGGTCGCCCCCATGGGGCCGGCGCCTGGGTCAGGGGCATCCCCGAGAGCCACGGGATCGTAATCGGCGTAAACACTTGGGTTCACGTCCCATATGTCAATGCAGAACGACTGGTTCGCTCCGTCCAGTCCCGGGATTCCGGAATTGATGATGTCCAGGTTGTACACGCCAGCACCGGTCCACCCATTATAACCAGTACTCCTAATCTGCAATGACAGCCCTGGATTCACGCTTGTCTCCTTCAATTGGAGACCCGCCAGAGCCGGCGATGCAAAAAGTGCGCCTATGACTGCAGAGAAAATGACCCTTCTCGTCTCTTCCTACCTCCAAACCTGCCGATGTGGGAACCCCTACTTCCCACAGAATCTTCATTGAATCACGAGTGTCTAGTATACCTAGATATATAGGCAAATGCAAGACAATAACACATGACAACATAGGAACTCTACAGCGTTACGCTTGGCGTCAAGCCCGCCTCTTCACGTATACTGTCGCCTTTTCCTGTTTTGAGTCGGATTCGGGCATTATGAGCTTTTCCATCAGCCATAACTCGCCAAAAATCAGCATCACCGCCGCCGGCATCATCACCAGACCGGCGAAATCATGGAAGAATTTCTCCCCCACTTCGGAGCTCACCATCGCGATAAGCAAGGCCGTAATGAAGATCCGCAAGACATTGCATACTACCGCAATAGGAATGCTTGAGGCAACCACGAGCGTCTTCTGCCAGCGAGGCCGCTTGACCATATAGGCAATGAAGCAGGCGACAATGATGAACGCTGTCAGCATACGCAAGCCGCTACAGGCCTCAAGCACGCCAAGGGCGTGCTCCTTGAAGTAGATGATGTGGCCCTCGTGTCGGATCTGGTTAAAGAACACCTCTAACAAGAACACCGAGCCCTGCGTTGCCAGTTCCCGCAGCGGGCCACTGATCCGATTGTGGATTTGGCCCGGGAAGGGGACCATCAAGAAGAGAAAGAGTACGATCCAGGAGACACAGCGAAATGCTTGGCGACCAGCGACCATCAGAACCAAAGCGGCGACCGTCAGCACCAGTGAGTACCGCTGGCCAGATTCGAACATGAACAGGAGCCCGAAGACCCGACCCAATTGAGCCAGGATGAGCAGGGAGATACCCCCCAGCCAACATGGTTTCAGGACGCACCGCGCGAGCCTTTCTCTCTCGACCCAGATGAAGACCAGAGCAACGATCGGAACAAGCTGGCCGGCCGAGTAATCCTCGTTTCCCTGCCATTCCTTCCAGAGGTCAACAATCGTCGCCCAATAGGACCATACTGTCGCGCCCAGCAGCAGCAAGGAAGCCAGAATAAGACCCCTGGGATAGCCCTGCGTGTTACTGCTGGCGGCTGATGGCGCCGTGGACCGGCGGTAGGTAGTCTTTTTGGACACTGCCGCTTCCCCTATTAACATGCTGATTATGAACAACGTCTCAGTCTTCACTTTGGCTCTGCCCGAAACCCTCGAAGAGTTGGGCAATGGGTACAGCCGATTCGGTGGCGAAATCAGAGATCTTCCTCTGGACGACATCGGCCCCTGGAGGCGTCGTAACGGAAACAACGATCTGCACTTGGGCGACGTAGCCAATCCGGTCGAATATCCGGTAGCGCCACTGCCCCACGTCCTGGCAGTGGATGCCATCGACGAGATAGTAGTACAAGACCATGACGCGCTCAGAATTGAGACCGCCCTTGGAGAACTGCATGACATTACACGGCAACTTTGCCTCAGCATCCAGAGGCAACTCTGGCGAGCGCTGATCCATCAATGTGTACCCATTGCCAATGTAGCAGACCTCCGGGCGATGGGGCATGAGATCGCGCGTCTGGACACCCGAGGCAATCCACAGCGAAATGGATTCGGAACCATTCCGCCGGGAATAGCGCCGGCTGACATATGCATCCACATCGGCCTGACTGACGATGTTCGGGTCGATCGGCATATCTTCGCCCACCCATTCGCCAATCTGCAAAGGCAACTGGTTCAGTCTGTCCTGCGAAATGGGCTCGGCAACCACAGGGGCCGCCAGCCACGCCGCCGCAGCTCGATATCCGACGCCAAGCGTGAGCATCACCGCACTGGCGACAATTGCTGCTACAATGACAGGTCGATGAGTGGCTTCCTTCTTCATCTTTTCCATCTCACTGAATTACGTTGAGGGAGAAGACCGGTGCCGATCCACCCCTTGCACGGTGTGGCAGTCGGCCGGCGACTTTGCAGAAACAAAGGGATGTGTCGCGCAGGAGAAGTGTTCGACGGGCGAGTCATTGGCGCAAGGCTCAGTCATTGAGACGAACTGCACCGAGAAACTCCGCGTCCTACAACTTCTCGGACCTGCCCGGCTCTAGCGCAAGCCTAGCGATCTGCGTTTTGATACAACTTGCGATCACGCCGCTTCAGGATCGCCATGGATACGGCAACCACAAGGTACGGCAGCACAAAGCCCGCGAAGTCCTCCGGCCCCGACGGGGAGAGAGCACAACCCCCACCACCGCCACCACCGGTCGGGCTCACAACTGTGTCGAAAAGGCCATACGGCGTGAAATGTGTTGTTCTAAAGCGCAGGGCATGAATCGTATCGGAGAGCACTATGGATTCGATATCCGTAATCCCCTGCTGAACCAAGCTGCCTGTCTGCGAATCGTACCAATAAGGCCTCGGTGTCCCATCCGGGAAATCGGCGACGGCGTAGGGAATCGTGATCGTCACCGGCACGCTGAATTGGAGGCCGCTGGGGCCAAACTCATAGGCCAGAACCACCGACGACGAGGCAAACTGCGGGTTCGCCATCTCGGCGATGCTGACCGTAACTTCGTGGGAACACGCCCCGGCAGGAATCACAACCGAGACGTCGCCCACGACGGAAGGCGAAGCCACACCGACCGTTCCGCCAGCCGCCGCCACCGTTTCTGAAGCCAACTCAACGGCGTCTGCATGAGAACTTCCCGCGTAATAGATCTCCACGTTGACATTGCGGCCATCTGTCCAGACCACGTAGGGATAACCGTAAGCATCCACGCCAATGGCCGGTTCGCTCTGGCTTGAACTGGTTCCTCCATCACCTACGAGAATGTTGGTCTCGTTGCCCATCTCGACATCGGCAAAGTACAGATCCGTATCCACGCCCCCTGACGTGACATTGCGACCATCCTGCCAGCACACAAAGATGTCAAGTCCAGCACCGGTGCTCCCACTGACCGCAAGTGTCGGCGCCGTTTGCTCAGCCCCGGATGTGTCGTCGATGATATTGGTGCCAGCCAGTGAACCGGATGGCATGCCATCCGAGACCGCATAGCGAATGTCGCCGTCTCCTGAGGCCTCGTCGACCCATGCCCATGCCAGGTGCAGCACCGTGCCTGTCGCTTCCGTGGCGATACAGGGAGAGTGCTGGCTGCTGCCGATACCCGTCGCCACCGCCACGTTCGTCCATGGGCCAGTGTCGGAATCGGCTCCGTAAATATCCTCCGATCCGTTCCGGGCGTCGGTCCAGACCAGGCAGACTGCCCCCGAAGCATCAACCGCGATATCGGGGTTCGTCTGATCGGCGGTGCTCGAAGTGATCCCGGCCGAGGTGTTCGTCAGAAAATCGTTGGTCGAGCTGGCCACGTAAATGTCGTAATGGCCGGCACTGTCATCCTGCCAGGCAACCCACGCCGTACTGGGCGACAGCCTATCGACGGCGACCACAGGAGCGATCTGGTTGTCATCCGATTCGGTTATGCGCGTTGCCGTCGACCAATTCACACCGTCCGCCGACGTCCTGGCGTAGATGTCCCAGTTGCCGCGCCGGTCATCCTGCCAGACGACATAGAGTTTGTCATCGCTGCCGATGGCCAAGCTAGGATGGCCCTGATCGCCCGAGTCCGTCGTCAACTGGGCGGGCCCCGCAAAGTTGCTGTCGTTTACCGCCATCTTACTGATGTAGATGTCGCGCTGGCCAACCGGCCCAGCATGATAGACCGCCCAGATGGTACCGCTACTGTCACAAACAGTCGCCGGGCCGCCCTTGTCAACGTCACTGGGCCCCCAACTGACGCTTCTGTTGAAGCCAAAGGCCCGCATCTCGGTGGTGAACGAGTAGGCATACGCGGTCATCGCGTTGCCAGCCAGATCTGAAGCACTGACGCTGACAGGCACCTGTTCGTCGAAGTCGAAGTCGTCGTCGGGCTGGTACGAGTAATTATAGCTGGCCTGGGTCCCGGTCCGGCGACACGTGCCGTAAGCACTGTCGTAAGTCGCCGTGTTGCCTGAGTAAACCTCCTGACCGTCCACTCGGAGCTCGACGGTATCGGCATCGATGCCCCAGCCCCAACCGGGGTCTGAGACGGTGACTTCAATCAGAGCATTCAGAGGCACCTGAATAGCGTCGGCCTCGGGATATGTGGCACTGGCCACAGGGGCCGTGGTGTCATTGACGTTGGCCACCACAATGGTCGCCTGATCGGAATCCGTCAGGCCGCCATCGGTAGCCGTGAAGGTCACCACATAAGAGCCCGCCTGGTTAAAAGTGGGTACCCAGCTAAACGTCCCACTAACGAAGTTCGCCCCGCCGGGCAAACCTGTGGCGGAAAACGACACAGAGTCCCCGTCCGGATCGGTGCCACTGACCGAGAAGGTCAACAGCGCGTTCTCGTTGACGTTTCTGTCGCTGACGGCCGCCAGCACGGGCGCCCGATTGACGTTGGCTACCGATATCGTGATCGTCTCCGAATCCTGAGCTGACCCGTCACTGACCGTAAACGCGACATCGTGGCTGCCCGCCTGCGTGAAGCCCGGCGTCCACGTGAAAGTCTGACCCGCAAAACTCGCCCCGCTTGGCAGGCTGCCAGCAGAGTACGTGAGGGACTGCCCATCCACGTCCGCCGCGCTCACCGAGAAGCTCAGCAGCGCATTCTCATTGACGCTCTTATTGCCGATAGCACCCAGCACCGGCGGGTGATTGGTGCCACTGTACACCGTAATCGCTATCGTCTCGGAGACGGTCACTTGCCCGTCGGTCACCTCAAACGTCGCATAGTGAACGCCAATCTGCTCGAACGCAGGCGTCCAGGCAAACGTTCGGGGCGCCGCGACAAACGCGGCTCCCGACGGGACAGACGGAGCCGAATAAGAAAGCGTATCCCCAGCATCTGCATCCGTAGCGTTGACCACAAGACTAAGCGTCACCCCCTCCGTAGCCGACTGATCGCCAATCGGATTAAAGACCGGCGCTCGATTGCCGCTTCCGGTCGTCGTTGCGGAGACAATATTGGACAGGTCCGAAACAGTAGTCCCCGTATTATTGCTGGTCGTGATCGCGACATAGTATGTCGTGCCTGGCTCCAAGTCGGTCAGCGTGAAGAATTCCGCCTCCCCCCCTTCCCCCGGCACCGGCTCCCCTTGCACCTGCGTCGCCGCATCCCAACTGCCTTCCGTAATCGCCGTCTCGGCATACCGAATATCATACCGCCCCGGCCGGTCCGAATCCCCATCCCCCCCCGGCACAGTCCAGGTAGATGTCACCGAGTTCTGGCTCGTGCCGGAAGCCGATAGATCGTCGACGCCATTGAGAACATACTCATACGCGCCAATGTCCCAATCACCTCCTTGTGGCCTTATTCTCTCTTCAACGTCCTTCGTGATATCTATGCCGTATAGATCGTGGAATCTCTGGTATACTTCCGACTCTATTCCTGCGTCCGTGGCAAGGCTTGCCGCTTGAAGACGAAAGTCCGTCCCAAGAGAATTCACAAACAGAGGATCTCCTTCTACACAGTGGGCTCCGTCTCCGGTAGCCTGCTGAAATTGGGATAAGCTGGTGTAGTTGCCTCCCCCCCACCAGATATTCACGGGCCCCTGCAATAGATTGTAACTCATGGTAGAACTCGCAGCCGTCCCATAATTCGATGGGAAATACACTTGGTATGTAGACGCCGCTATTATGTTGTTGACGATGTTTAGCTTACATGTATACCAGCCATTGTGTATACCATTTTCAGTGTTATAGATTGTATTTCCGATTAGCTGCGCCGGGCTGGGAGGATTAAGGCCATTCAGGCTAATCCCGTTTGCATCGTTGTAGACTACGTTACCAATGAAATAGAACTCATCTCTGCCACCAGTATTACCACTTCCGCATTGGATCCCTATCTCATTGTCACAGGTTATGTTGTACAAGAACCAAACCCTCTTCGGGTCGTATTGAAATCCTAGTCCCGCTCCAGCAGCAGACTGTGAGGGCCTATGACCGTAAGCAACATTCTCAGAAAACACAACATCCAAGGCAGTCTTTGTCCAAAAGCCTACCTCTTTGTTGTGATGAGCGATATTCCTCCCCAGATAAATATGATGACTGACACGGGGATCGGTATTCGGCATTGCAGCGCTCTGGACGACCTGGATCCCATTCATTTCGTTGTGGTATATATGATTGTCAAGAGCCCATATGTAGCTTAGATTTGACTGTATTGCGAGGCCACCAATACCTCGATCCCCCTCTGCAACATTGGGATCCCAGATACCATTGTCATGGATTGTATTGTTGTAGAAAACGACATGATGTATATGATTGAGAACATCAGATTGCCAAGGTCCTATCGCTACCCCCCCGCTATTTTCGTCGCCATGAAACTCACAGTCCCTTATACTGATGTACGTTGTGGCAAAATCTCCTTGCCTCCCAGGCATGTAGCCGCCGAAGAAACTAATGCCCTCCACAACCATGTACGTTGTATCTCCAGCAAACCCTACGTCCAGGTAAAAGGGAATGTGCGGTTCGTCTACTCCTCTTACAAAGATAGGCATTGACGAAGTCCCAATACCAGTGCAATTGCATTCAGTGGAATTGTAGTTATTTGCTTCCGAACTGTGATGTATTTCAATGACACTGCCAGCAGGTACATTCTGCGGGATGCTCTTTCTTGGCTGACTTGCGCTTCCAAAGGGATTGCTGGCGTCTGTGGCATTTGGATGGGTGCTGTCAACATAGTGTGTGCAGTACCCGCCCTCCGAATTCTGATGGTACGTAAGCTCGGGATTCCTATTGTTTGAGTCGTCGTACATCCGATAACTCTCGACGATGCCGAATTCAGGTGTCGGAATGCCAATAGGGGGTGTCCACGATTCAAAGTTGGACATGATGGTTTTATTGCTATCCATCGTCAGGTTCAAAACGAGCTTCTTGCTGTGCGTATCTCCTCCCCATTTGGCAAAGCAATAGCCTACATCTGGCTTCGGGATGAGTTCCACAACCTCGCCCGCAGCATAATCGGCCTTCTGCGGCGTGACTGTGACAGAACCATGGTCCGCGGTCACTGTGAGAGTGTAGGCCGTTGCCGGACATTCCAATGCCACCACAAGGATAGGTATGACCAAGGCGAAGGCCAACCTGAAGACAGAATTGTTGTGCCGATACATTCTTTTCAGACACTCCTCACGTGGATGTTCCATAACCATATGCCCCCAAGCAATTGTGCAGTTGTCCCTACCTAGACCATACGTAATAAACGTCCGACATACCACACCCGTCGGGGTCAAACCTCTGCGAGAAGGCCTCTGGGGCTGAATTGAGGGCTTCTTTCACTCCCGTTGCTCGATACCGGCGACGTGCTCGGCCCTACGATTCAACCTTGGCCTGCCAGCGAGAACGTATGAGCTCGCTTGTCTCTTGTATGTGAGTCCGAGAAGACGCACCGAAGACAATTGCTTTGATGTTCGGGAGGCCGCATACGTAGTCGATCGCCTCCTGAGCCGGAATCGCCCCAGATGCCAACACTGACATGGCAATCGGTCGAAACACTTTCGAACGCAGCGTTTCTTCGTACTCCTGAACTCCGGGACTCATGAAATATCCGGCCTTGTTGATGGATGAGCACACGATCGGATTGGTGATACCACACGCCTCGAGAAACTCGACTGAGGCGGGCATATTCATGGTATTAAACGCAGGCTCTACCTCGTACGTTGCCATCAGGTGATCGGCAAATTGCTTGACGACCTCCTTGGCCCCAAGACCCAGGAGTAGATCGGTCACAATATTCTGCAAAAAGACGGCCTTGACGTTGAGACCTCTGAACATTCTCATCTCGGCATCGACAAGCAGCTTCATGACCTCCACCATATCTCGATTGATCATGCTCCGTCCGCTGCGGACCAGCGTGGTGAGTGCCTGCCCGGCCGTGCGGTCGGCAAATACAAACTCGTTCACCGCCCCAAGCATCCCCTTTTCATTGACCGCATTCGCATACTTGTGTGCGTACGGCATGGACGGATAGAGCCGAATATCTGCATACTTCTGCGGGTTCGCGCGAAAATGATCGCACACTTGAGCAATCTTGTCATGCGTGTTAAACATGAAGGCACGGATACCGCAGTCGTAGGCTATGTCCACAACATCAAGGATGGCACGTACATCTTTGAACCGCTCGGCCGAGGCCTGGGCTTTCGCCTCAGACATGTGGTTGATACCGAAAAATTGATTGTCGCCGAATATTATGCTATCCATTTCTCACCTCGTTCTTCCTCATGCGCGTTTTCGCGAATGCGGGCAATAACCGTATCTGTCTCCAAGGCACTGGCGAACGACGAGACGCCACATTGGCTCCTCCCCAGAATGCAGTCAATAAAGTAGTCAAGCTGTCTGGTGAATTCGAACCCACGCAGATAGAAGCGCACGGGTTCGGCAAAATCCGTGATGTATCGTTGATTCCAGCCCATCGAGAAACCTTCGGTGGTCGGCTCATATCGGAAGAACACCTTGTAGGCGTGCATGTCAGCAATGATCTTTCCATCCCGGCCGAGCACCTCGAAGCGATACATGGGCTTGCGATAGGAGGCGTCACTCCAGTTCACCATGAGATTTCCCCATAGGCCGTTTCGGTAAAGATACGTCGTGCACAAAGCATCTTCCACGTGCGCCGAGTGTATTGATTGCAGCACAGCACCCGTGACTCGATCTGGTGCCCCCACCAGGTAGTTCACAAGATCCACCCCATGCGACGCGAAATCGTACAGGCATCCCCCTCCGCTTTCGCCCTTGGACCGCCACGAACTCTTCGCATCGCGAAGCACCGTCGGACCGTTCATTTCCATTCTGAACGATAGAAGATCTCCCACTGCTTTGGAATCAAGGAGCGTCTTCACCTTCATGAAGACGTCGTTGAATCGCACCACGTACCCAACCTGATTTACCAGATTCCCTTCCTGCGCCAAGGAAACCAGTTCTCGGCCTTGGTCCGGACTCAAGGTAAATGGTTTTTCGACAAACACATGCAACTGGTGCCGTAGAGCACACTCCACGGTCTCTTTGTGAGTCGCCGTTGGCGTGGCAATAAGGACACAATCCAGTTCCATTTCATCGAGCATCTTTACGTAGTCACTGTACGCCTTCACATGGAAGTACTGCTCCGCATTCTTTCGCATAAACGAATGCGTGTCACACACAGAGACAATTTGGACATCCGGGTGGTTGCCCAGGATGGAAAAGTGCGTAATCCCCATGCGGCCAAATCCAATGATCCCAACTCTTAACATCATCTCACCTCCCGGCCTGACTGTCCCTTTGGTCAATATCATTTCCAGGACTGACGTCCTTGACACCCACTGCTGCTATCTCCGCCCTTCATCTCAATCCCATCTTGGAGCACCTTCCTTCTTCGGAAGACCAACCTATGGGCACAGCGTCGTGCAAGTCTCTGCAAACACAGCCACCGCGCCCCAGCAACGTTGACAGGCTTCTGAGGACTCCTCTCAAACACTCCGTTGATCCTGCTGACTTTCAGATCTTCTTCGCCCACGATCTGTTCAGGTTGTGCGCTCTCTTTCTGCAATTGACTGAAATGGCGCGAAACGCGCGCGATCTGTGCGGCATGGAATCGCCTCTTTTCCTGATGGTTACTGCAGCGGAAGCTACATCTTTATGCGGTTGATCCAAGTATCGTTAACGAACATAGCCTCAAGTAAGTATCCACGCCCATAGGACGTGGCTTTAGGAAGCCCCCTGGAAGGGGGCTGGTCTGGTCCACTGGGGCATCCTTTACATTACTTTAGATCCAGCTCGCCCTGCCCCGATTCGAGCTGTTCTTGTTCCTGGATATATCGCCGTATCGTCTCTTCATCCAATCCAACCGTACTAACGCAATACCCTGTCGCCCAAAACGACAGGCCCGTCATTCGACGTTCGCGGAGCAATTGCCGGTGGATGCGTACGGCACTTTTGCCCTTCAGGAATCCTATCATCTGAGCGATGCTGAACTTAGGTGGAACCGAGAGACACATGTGAATATGATCCGCCATCGCATGCCCTTCCAAGAGTTCCACGCCACGCTGCTGACATAGGTGGCGAAGGATCGGCCCAACCTGACGCTTCAATTTCCCATAGATGACTTTCTTTCTGTACTTCGGTACAATCACTACGTGGTACTTGCAGTCCACCGGAGATATTGTCAAATGTTGTGGATGAGAGAAGTTCGGCGTCCGCTTCGCGGAGCTGTTTTGACTTTTCATCAACCCAACCTCCGAAGCCAGATTCAGCGAAACGTGGCCGGGCTGGTTGCCATGGCTGGCGGCCGGGCTTGGCCCACTATCTGGCTTCGGTTGGGGGGTGTTTGAAAAGCTCTTCAGCATCGCCGAAGGCGATTCCACTTTCATAAGCAATGACCTTGTGGAATCATACATGATCAAGCGGCTTTCTCCTTGAGTCCATCGATAAATGTCACGCCCTGAATGACTTCGGGCAGCAACGCGGCGCCGTTGAGCCGACGCCAGTGTTTCTCGGCACACTGAACCAATTTGAACACCATCGTCAAGCAAGCCGTACGACTGCCACAACCTTTGGTCCGAGCGGTCCTCAAGCGGACCGTCGCAAAGGTCGACTCGATGGGATTGGTCGTACGCAGATGCACCCAATGTTCGGCGGGAAAGTCGTAGAAGCTCAACAGCACATCGCGATCCTTGACCAGGCAATCCACGGCCTTGGGATACTTGGCCTCAAAGCTGCGGACGAACAGGTCAAACGCCTTGTCCGCCTGGTGACGGGTTTCGGCCATCCAGATCTCCTGCAGCATCGGCTTGGCCTTGGCCTGCACCGACTTGGGCAGCTTGTTGAGTACATTGGCGGTCTTATGAACCCAACAGCGTTGCTCACGCGTAGCTGGATAGATCTCTCGCAAGGCGGCCCAGAAGCCCAAGGCACCGTCTCCCGTGGCCAACTTGGGATCGGTGGACAAGCCCTGCTGTTTGACGGCCAGGAGCAATTCACGCCACGACTGGGTCGATTCGCGGTAGCCATCGGAGATAGCGATCAACTCCTTGCGACCGTCTTCGGTGGCGCCCATCAAAACCAGAATGCACTGCTTGTTATTGCCAGGATCTTCCAGGCGGATGTTGAAGTGGATGCCGTCGGCCCACAGGTACACGTAGCGTTTCTCTTGGAGCGAACGCTGGTTCCAGGCCTTCCATTCCTGTTGCCAGGACTCTTTCAGCCGGACGATGTTCGTGGCCGAGAGGCCCTTGGCCTGGGGCCCTAATAGCGCCTCCAAGGCCTCCGTAAAGTCACCGGTGCTGATCCCCCGCAGGTACAGCCAGGGGATCAATTCATCGAGACTCTTGGTCCGTCGTAAATACGGCGGGAGAATCCGACTGGTAAAACGGAGACGTTGGCCCTGTTCATCTCGGCGTTTGTCGTTGACGCGCGGTTGACGAACCCCTACCAGGCCAATGCCCGTCTGAATATCCCGAGCGGGCAGATAGCCGTTGCGGACGACCAACCGTCTGTCTTCTTCGTCGCGCTGATCCGCGTGACAAGCCAGGTACTCGGTGACTTCGTTTTCGACGGCTCTGGCCAGCATCTGCTGAGCCCCTTCTCGCAAGATTTCGGTCAAGGCGTCCTTGGAACCTATTGACACGATGTCGGTCGATACAGTACGGCCTGGCATGTGGCGTGTCCTTTCGTTTGAGTTTCAACACAATGTCGCAACTCAAGGATACGCCGCTCGTTTGTTCACGCCATCCACAACTTTCGGTTATACCTCTGTCCCACCGTACATGGGACAAACTTCGCCAATCGTGCATAGACTTCTCCTCCATGCCCCAATGGACCAAGGAGGAGTCTACACGATGGCCCTATACCAAGGAACGCTCAAAGCTAACAGGGTCACACGGCCAGAGGCCGTGGTTTTAGTGTCGTAATAATGAGACAATCTAACTTCTTCAGTGTGGGTTTGATGACGTAAGCTCTGTGACTCTCTCGCACACCAGATTCCAGAGAATCACTTCCTCATCGCGTCAGCAAGAGACAGTCGAAGTCACCATAATTGATGACTTGATTTATCTGGCCTATACGCGTTAATATTTAGGGCGTACTGTGTTAAAATATATTTGACTGTCTCGGAGCAGGGCTGCTGGATGCCCACAGGTCAACAGGCCGTTGTCTGGCTCCAACTCAGTACACGATTGTGCTTTCGGACCAAGGATGGAGAAGTAGGCATGAGAACCATAGGATTCCCGAGGACCGCTGACACCTCAAATCTAATGCCTCGGCAGATCAACGAGGAGAGGGCACTGAGTGACAAGGATTTCGATGTTCTCCTCCGGCTGATAGAACATCACAGGCTACTCCCCCTCCATTTCGGCCGTTCCTGGCGTTGCTATGAGTGCCGATTCAAATCCAACAGCCTTTCAGGGATGTGGACTCATATTATGGTGACTCATGAAAGCGCCCCTGCCGGCCAGGGTCCAAGTCCAGGAGAATGGAACTGGTAGAAAACGCCCTGCAGTTTCTATTGGCTGTCGTGCAAGTCGCATGATTTGCCGAGAACAGAACCATTTCCTCTTTCGGTTGTCTCCTACAATAGGTGTCGCCCCCAGAGAGATATCCTAATATCCTCAATAGCCCTAATTCAAAGGATGCGGTAGACTACCGTATTGATGATGCCGGTTCAACAACACATCCTCCATCAGACGAGCCGCCTCAGACCCTTTGCGAAGCAGATCGTAACTGGGAGGCTTACTCTCAGTGGTTTCCAAAAAAGACTCCACGAACTCCAGTGTCGGTGTCGTCTCGTGAGTCATATGCCCCTGTTCAATAAGGTATCGATCTACGGCAAGCAACGCGCCCTGGTAGACTGAAATAGTCGGTATTCCGAGAACGGCAGCTTCTCTTGTCATGGTGCCGCCCGCTCCTATGAAGAGGGCGCACCGTGACGCGATGGCTTCCAAGCTCAGAGGCGTGGAGGGAATAGTGACCCCTTCAAATTGAGCTTGTCGATAGTGTTCTGCCTGCTCGTCGCCCCTGGGCATCAGGATAATCCGATGTTTGCACTTCAGCTTTACGATCAGATCATCCATGAAATTCACGGCACCTCGGTAGTACTGCGCCGTCCATGGTTCCGGCCTAATGAAGATCTCCGTCGTACCAGATCGACGGGCTGGATCGCAGGCTTCTTCCATGTTGGCTAGGTAGACTCCCTCCTTCACCCCGGGATAATGGATTACCTTCTTCGGGTTTCCCCACTGCCTCCGGACGCTGTCCATGGACAGAAACTCCGGGACCATGATCGTGCTCGCCGAAAGAAAAGAAATCTTGTTTCCCGCCGCATGTTCATTGTCGTTGATATAGATGCTTCGGATCCCCAGCAATCGAGCCACTACAGGCGAATAGAACGAACTGTGTGAGATCGCCACATCGATCTGGCGTTTCCGAAGAAAACGATACAACTGCCAGACCCGCACACCGAAACCGACGCCCTTTTTGACCTTGTTGGCTCCGTAGTGACTCCCAACCTCATAATAAGGAAAGCCTTTCAGCTTCAAGAGGTCAATTGTGTTCGCCAGCGGCCTACACGTAAGAACTACCTCGTGATCTTGCTGCAGCCTTTCGATCATATCGGCGAAGAAATTGACATGGGGTGAGTTGGTGAGGTCGATCCAGATTCGCATGATAGGGATTTCTCGATCAGGGCTGACACATGCGTGTCGAGCGATTGTAGAGAAAGGATGTCAGGGCGTGAAATGCCCATGCCTGTGACCAGCGCATATACGGAATTCGATTGGTTAAGAATTGCTTCTTCTGAAAATAGAAATATCCATGGCGACCAACCATGTGCTGTAGCATCCAGTGCATTATTCTCTCGGCCAACGGCCAACATTGGGCCAATTCGCTCGCGAGCACGACGATGGCCTGACATGGGCTATGTATGTCTATCGGAAACACAGAATCGTCATAGTATTTCGGGGTCCCATCGGCGAGAAAGAAGTGGTCTCGGTAGTATTTCAGGCCCAGATCGTATGGCTTCTGGCATAGCGAACCATAGCCCTCATCAATGAAATACTGTAGAGCCTGTAGGTTGAAGCCTGTGTGGAAGGAATCGACCCACTTCTGAACCTCCGTTTCCGCATAAGGCCACGCCCCGTCGTCGCGTTGATGGTCAAGGGCATAGCGCAAGCTTGCCAGGCTCACAGATTCCAGGGCGGAATCCTCGCACCACGTGTGGAGCCGTATCAAGAGCGAGGCCCCCAGCAGATTGGCATTGTGCACGAAATTGGAGTCCATGGGAGTGTAGCTGAAACACAACCGATCCGCTTCGCCCTGTCGGTTCAGATCGTTGACAATGAAGTCCTTTATTGAAATGGCCATATCGAGTGCTCTGGGGACATGACACAACGAATAGGTGTCCAGCAGCGCATGACCGATAAACGCGGAGTTCACCACGGTAGGGGTATGTTTCGGAACGAACATGACCCTGTTCTGCCAGTCGAAATTGTAGCCCCAGCAATTGCCGGAGTACCCTTTGCTCTTGAGTTCTTCCAGCAACTCCAGGAGATAGTGAATTCTGTCGAGATGGTGTGGCTCCTTATCAAGAGCGTACAGTCTGGCATACCCCCACAGGAAGAGCCCAAGTCCTTTGGGATTGTGGCCTTTCTTGACCCCTAGCAAGGGACGGAAGTTGATGGGCGATCTTCTGAGCGCTTGGATGACCGCAATCCGCAGCCACTTGCTGTTCTTGCTCAGCGCACGCAAGACAGGGCTATTCAAGGCGTCATACGGATCGTAGCCTGTGTAATCCGCTGCCTCGACATAAGCCTTCAAACGGTTCACACACGAATCTATCGTCATCTGGAGTCCGATAAGCCATAGTTGACAGGGTGCGTGTCGTCTGCATTGGGAATGTGGGAGCGACTCATCGCTTTCTGGATGTACTCTGAAAAGGTCGAACAACTCACCCTCTCGTCAGCGCCCAATGCCGAAAGAAATCTTTCAAACTCCTGGTCGTTGATGAAATCCTTGGAGTGCCCTATCGCGACCATGGGTTGCTCCAGATGCTTGGCGTGCTCCTTGACTCTTTTCAGCATGTCTGTACTCGACAATCTGCAGAAATCGAAAATACTGGGGCACCGTCTCACCATCCTCCTCAGAATCTCGCCAAAGGGGGGAACAGAACGGATGCTCCCGTTCGTAGTACATCCCTTGCTCAACATGCTGTCGGCGCGTCGATATTTCAATATGGCTTGGAGCCTCTTCTTGCTGAAGCTCATCCAATAAGGCTGCATCCTGGAACTCACAGACAGCTCGATGATATTCTCTCCCGGCTGCCCTTCCATCGTGAGCTCTGTATCCGTCGTCCACCAGACAGCCTTGTCTGTCTCCACTCGAGAGTAATCAACTTCGAACGGTGCGTTTTTCCTGTACCCTCTTACAATAGAGCTGTCCGCCCTCAGTCCCACGTTCTTCATAGCAGTAATGATGTCACGAGAAGGCTGTGCGTAAAAGGCACCGGCTCTGAAGCAAACACATTCATAATCGGCCTTCACGGATCGGATCATGCTTTCGAGAGTCTGTTTGCCCTTATGCAGAGCACCAGTGATAGACGTGATACAGTCACTGCTCCCAAGACCATCGGGGAGATCGGCCAGGCGCCAATAGGAATCGCACAGCTGCCATACCCCCTTGTCATATTGGGCGCCGATCCATTGGGGGTGTAGATGCAATTGAACATCGTGCCCTCGTCTGATCGCGTCGATTGCCTGATCTCTCATTTGCTGTGCGGGTGAATACCCCAAGCGCTCACGAAGTCGGCTAGCATACTGCTCGAAAGCCCAGTATTCGGCGACCTCGAACATAATCGTCATCTTTGCGCCATATTTTTCACAAATATTTAGCACACGACTCGTGGGCTGAGTGATATCGCGCCTTACGTCGCCGGCGCCACTGCCAAACATCTCATAGTCGAGATTGAGAAGGAGATGCATCAATGTGACTCCCTATTACCTCAGCCTCATCAAATGGCCCGCATGCACTTCTGGACTACTCTTGGCTGTTTCCCCAATGCTGTCTTCACAAGCTCCGCATGCAACTCAAGGGTAAGCACAACTTGTCCCTGGAGCCGTTGGTTCATACTGGCCAGGATCCGCCTCTGCTCGCTCTCCTCAAAACGGGCAATAGGCACGACACAAAACGAGGCCTTACCAGGTTCTGATTGGTGGAACTGGTACTCTCTCACGTTTCTGAAAGTGTCGTCGTGAACATTCAACGTGGTCATGCTGATGACGGAGCCGTCAGCAGCAATGAGCTCGCCCTGAGGCCACCTTCCCTTGATTGGCCCAATGAGAATGTGTTCACGACCGCAGGCCTGGCAACGTTCGCCTGCATACGTAGCATAATCGCCCGTACGGTACCGGACAAAAGGGACCACACTGTTGATGAAGCCCGTCCCGACAATCTCCCCGTCTTGCCCGATCTCCCTGACTTGTTTGCCCTCGGTATCCAGCAATTCGAAATAGCCGTAGGTCGGCCAGACATGATAGCAACTCGAATGTTCACATTGAGCGGCAAGCACTAGTTTTTCAGAGTGCCCATACGATGAAAAAGTCTTCGCTCCAAAGGCTCGTTCTATGTCGTGAACCTGATCAGTGTACACGTTCTCAGACTCGAGTAGGATACCTTTGACATTCGGAGGCACTTGCTCGCCCGCTCCGAGAATGAACTTAGCGAATGCGTGGGCAGATGATGGATATGCATGAAGCATACATGCGCCAATCTTGCGGATGTGCGTGAGATAACAGTGGAACTCCTCATCGGTGGTATGAAAGTTGCTATAGTAGTGGTGTCGAAGAATCGGGTCGTATTCATGGCGGAATCCATTTCGGTGGGCTCTTATCATGCGCCCTCGCAGTACGGCCATCGGCATCCCCAGTTGATAGCTGGTCCGTTCCCAGCTTGTTGTAAGATAGGCGTATTCAATGGCTGAGCGATTTGCATCCAAGTAGAAATGTAATGGTGTTCCGCTTGTGCCGCCGGTAGAGCCGTAATCAACGTTCCTGCCAACAACGCTCGTCGTGCACATATCCGCCAGGTTCTCAACAACAACCTGTTTGTCGATTATCGGGAGTAGACTCATTTGATCCAGGGATTGAAAATCGGTCGGATGGAAACCGACGCTCTCAAACATCCGGCGATAGTACCGCGTCTTCTCATAGGCAAGCTTCAATATTTCACGAAGTCTGCTCAACTGGTATTCTCTGGATTGTTCGGCCGACCACCACTGTGCTCTTCGAACAAACTCGCAGTTTTCCCTGAAGTTCCTGCCCAATAGCCATGCAGGCGGTACGACTCCCATTACCCTCCCAAGAGTCGACTTCAGGCACCTGGGAGTTTTTTCCCATAGATTCTTTCTTGATAAAGCCCTCTTCATGCAATTCTCCTCACCCTGATCGCCACGAGGATACTCATCGGTCTTGATACATGCCCATTACTGCCTGGACTATTCTTGGGAATCCGATTCTATATGTCCTTGCCAGCCGAAATGGGGTCTGAAGGACATGTTAAATTCATCGCACTCATGCAAGAATACAGTACAACATTGAGCATTTGACCTGCAGATCACATCGTCATATCCGAAGGCAGCAAGGGGCATGGGGTGACTTCGATCAAGCGCTCGACACAGCAGAGGCAACGCCACGTGATCGAAGCCCATAATGCGCGCACACGTAAGGTCAACAGCCACAGGATTCATGCCGGCAACTACCACGCCGGCGATCTTCGCTGTTGGGTCGAGAGGACCGTTGCCTTCTCCGCCAACAACTCCATCAACAATGTAGAACATGCGCCTCGCAAGACCATTCTGAAGGTTTCCATCTTGATCGACATACATGGCCGCTCTGTTCAAATCGATCACCATGCGCCAGGTCGTGTCATTGCCATGCCAATTGCCGGAACGAATCATATCCGTATTGGTGTCGCCAAAGATGCGCTGTCCCACAACCTTAAGTGGCTTTGCCATGACCTTCCGCAGAGGTCCGAACAACGGAAACAGCCGCCTGAAACACTGCATGGTCCTTCGCTCGACTCTGTGTTTTAGGCGGTCATCGACAAACTGGTCCCCCCCCTGAGCAGGCGTGCCAAATCGATAGTGTGGAAGCCAGTTCTTGTTCCCATTGATTCCGACCAAATTCTTCATACAGGCCGTTATCCCGGTTTTCTTATGAGTCTTGAGCTTAGGCAGGTTGATGATGCAATCTGCCTCCATGATTGTTTTTGAAAGGAGATACTCGTGAACACCGCCGGTATGGTGACGGCAGATCTCGTGCGTATCAAAGTCATCCGAGCCAAAGAACAGATGACATAAGTCTTCGATCTCGACAAACATGGAATGACAACCGAGATCTACCTTGACGTATCCACGAGGGTCCCCGGGCAACTGCTCATACCCTACGGCCACACCATCCACTGTCAGAGTCTTCTCCGGTCGGATATCATAGACTTCTACGTCCATATTGCTATGGCGGCGATAGAACTCTCTAATATCGGTTAACCCAGCGATCTTTCTGATCACGTCAAAATCCGCATCATCTTGTGGAGCATCCGCAATGATCATCCGACCTCTGCCCTCAAGAGCAATATAGACGTAGTCTAAAGTGGCACGTATGATCGAACCGTGGGTAATCAGGCAATCCTCATGCCCTGACCGAGTCTCGCGAAAATCACGGACAAAGTTGGGTTTCAGTACGACTGTGTCCCCTGGAGAGATGATTGTCCCCAGTGGATTCCAGTTCTTCTGGCCGTAGTGCTCCTCATCAAGCTGCAGCAGGTGTAGTGCGTCACGAACACCTTCATATGCATGGTTGGCATCGCTCGTGAGAGTGTTGGCGCCGAAGGCATACTCCGGGTGACAAATACTGGGCGAGTACGGTGGCTCCGACGGGTACCCTTCGTTACCGGTTGAGACTGCAACCTCGGCTGAACTAAGCAAATCCGTCAATTTAGAACTTCCTCCGGGCAACAACTTGATGCCCAAGATATAGTATCCTGTAAGCACTGTCGCCACTTTTCAGATACGATGTCAATATCACAATGGTTCCGCGCCGCTTCAGCAGCCTTGCACGAAAACTCTCTCCACAGCGAGTCGTCTTGGAGAAGAGTCACGATCTTCTGCGTATACTCATTGATGTTGTTCGGTTCAATGAGATAGCCGTTTACTCCATCGGCCACAAGATCGCCGAGGTCGCCAACATTCGCGACCACGGGCACCACACCGGCACGCATGGCCTCGGCCATGGCGATCGAAAGGCCTTCGGACTGTGAGGTCAGCACGAAGACCCTTGAACGCGCCAGGAGCATCTCCAACTGGCTCCTCTGCCCAAGGAACTCGATATTCTCACCGAGTCCCAGCTGATTAGCGTGGCTCTGCAGATCGACCATCAGAGGACCATCTCCAACAATGACCGCCCGGATATCCGGAATCGTGCGTTTCGCAGCATCGACAATAGCTATGAACTGACCAGCTTGTTTGATGGGAGCCAGCCGTCCGACAAAGATCAGGTGAATGTTGCGGACATCGCTCGAACTCGACAGACCATTCTGCACGCTCCCGGTGATAACCGCAACGGATCTCGTCATGCCATGCGCAGCCAGGAACTCTTTGGCCTTACTGCCGCGGACGACCACCAAATCGAACAGCTTGACAACGGCCAAGGCCATGGCCTCAATAAGCTTCGACGGGCGTCCGAGAAACCTGCCAATGCCCTCGATGTCCCCAGAACCACCGCCTATGATTTCGACCGGCCCCCCGGTCATCTGGTAACACGTCGGCCTCCCCATCAATTTGCCTACCGCCAATACCGTGCACGCTCCAGGCCCAAGATGGTATCCCATGTACAAGTCCGGCCGGTAGCGAAGACCGGCCAGCATCAGCCAAATTGCTCTGGCGCCCGGGCGGCTCAATAGCCTCGAAGCCCACTTTGGCCAACACACAAATCTGACTCCTTCCAGTGGCAGTTGGGGCTCGTCAACAACCAAGATCACTTCCCTCACCCCGCTGCGGACAAGCGGAATCAGATGCGATAGGTACCAGTTGGGATTGTGGAACGTCCCTGTGACCATGATCCGGCCTGTGGGTCTCCATGACGGACGCGGTATCAGGCGGCTGAGGACCGCTACCCCCCATGTGAGACCGTACACGCTGATCAACGCGATGTAGGCTGTGAGTCTTCGGATGATGCTCATATCAATCCCCTCTGTGTCAGAATGCGTGAGACAGTTCCTTGCCGATAATTAGAGTCGAGGGCAAGGAGATAATGATTATGCTGGATGTCATGAACAAGACACACAACCAAAGGTTGTTGGCTCCGGAGCGAGGGGAGCCGGAGCGTAGCGCAGGCGAGCCGAACGGAGGGGCCGACAACCGCGCCCCCGATCCGGAGGTCCTGGCCAAGCCCAAGCGACGCCGGTTCACCGCCGTCTACAAGGCCCGCATTGTCGAAGAGGCCCAACGCTGTACCGAATCTGGACAGATCGGAGCCTTGCTGCGACGCGAAGGCCTGTATTCCTCGGCCCTGACCCAGTGGCGGCGGGCAGTATCAGGCCGGGGCCTTGAAGGGCCTCAAGGACGACCAACGCGGCCGCAAACGGACACGCGATGCCAGGGACCAGCAACTCGAACGGCTACGGCGTGACAATGAACGGCTCAACCAGAAGCTACGCCAGGCCGAACTGATCATCGAGATTCACAAAAAAGTTGCGGCCATGCTGGGCAACCCGATCGAGACGCTCCCGAACGGCGAGGACGTCTGATGAATCTGATTCAGCAACATCGCCAGCAACTCGGCTCCTTGTCCCTGTGTCGGGCTCTGGAGGTCTCCCGGGCGTCGTTCTATCGGCAGTTGGGCACGAACACGTCCACGACCTTGGTCGTGACGCGTGGGCGGCCCCAGCACGCCTTGAGCGAAGCCGAACAGCAAACGGTCCTGGCGACTCTGCATGAACCGCGTTTTGTGGATCTGGCCCCACCGCAAGTCTACGCCCAGCTCCTGGAAGAGGGACGCTATCTCTGCTCCATACGAACCATGTATCGCCTCCTGGTGGCCAACGATGAGGTTCGCGAGCGGCGGGCCGTGGCGTCGCACCCGGTGTACACCAAGCCGGAGCTATTGGCCACGCGACCCAACGAGGTCTGGTCGTGGGACATCATCAAGCTCAAGGGACCGGCAAAGTGGACCTACTACTATCTGTACGTCATCCTGGACATCTTCAGCCGTTACGTCGTCGGCTGGATGATCGCCCCGCAAGAATCAGCCACGTTGGCCAAGCGTTTGATCACCGAGACGTGCGCCAAGCGACAGATCGTCGAAGACCAACTGACGCTGCACGCCGACCGGGGCTCCTCGATGAGATCCAAGATCGTCGCCCAGTTGCTGGCGGATCTGGGTGTCACCAAGACTCACAGCCGCCCGCATGTCTCCAATGACAATCCGTTCTCCGAAAATCAGTTCAAGACCATGAAGTATCGCCCGGAATTCCCCCGTCGGTTCGGTTGTATCCAGGACGCGCGAGCCTTCGGTGGCGTGTTCTTCCCTTGGCATAACCACGAACATCGGCACTCCGGCCTGGCCCTCTACACTCCGGCCGACGTCCACTACGGACGCGTGCCACAGGTCCACCAACAGCGTCAGGCGGCCCTGGATGCCGCCTACCGGCGGCATCCCAACCGGTTCGTACGCCAACCGCCCGAGGCAGCCTTGCCGCCGCAGGCCGTCTGGATCAATCCACCCCAGAACCCGGAAAACCAAGCCATGAATTAGAGCTTAATTCCAAAAAGGAACTGTCTCATTCGACTTGACAACTACCGATCGTATAGACAGACCTATGACACGTGCGCCGAGCACTGCCTACATACTCAGTAAAATATCCCTGACCTGGCAGCCATCATTGATCTCCCTATCAAGACACAGCTTACCACTACTCTTTCTGAATACGGAGACGCGTTCCCCACCCTCTTCAGGGTTATCAACCACCATCAGTCTCCCACCGTCTTCTACCGCCTCGCCAATATTCGTTAGGGCACTGCGGATTTGTACCTCGTCGAAGTAGTCCAGATTGAGCAGATTTGCCACCTTCACGATATCAGCGACAGGACCAGGCCATTTGCTGAACACATCATATTCACGAAGAATGATGCGCGAATCTTCTGTCGCCATCTTGCAGAGAGCCGGCTGCAGCAGACGCAGTTTCTTGGCGCGGGGCGCAACACACCGGGGCGCTCCTCCCAAGAGTCGCTTGGCGATCCAGGTGAAGGGGACCCATGCCATCGGATCTCCGTAAACCACAAGTCTTTTCGTTGACATGACAGTGCATTCTCCTGCCCCCTCGTAGAAGTACACCCTCCCATCGTCTTCAACATATGACAGATCGAGAGCTCTGTCCGTCACAAAGAACTTCTCAAAATTTCCTGCCAGTTTCTCGATCAGTTCGAGAGATGTGATGCCATCTGATACACCAATATCTATTATGACCGGTCGTAGGCCGCAACATATGTCAAGAAGCATCGCATCCGCAAGCATGTGACGGTGAGGAGTGGTCGACTTCCATGTAACACCCGAAGTCAATCCTGACACATGCTTGGAGAACCACGCTCTCACGGCAACGCCAGGTTCGCTGAGTGCCGTACGGCCTTCCCAAACAAGGGCGCCTGGATTAGGTGTCGTAGGCAGCATTCTACTGCACCAACGAGGTAGCACATCCCTTCCCATCTTGATTGGCATTCGCATCATAGCGGAGGCTTTCCTATGTTTTGAAATGTGCGGGACATGACCTGCCCATCGCTGTGTTGGTCGCCGTGTTGTCTTCGGCCACTAGACTGACACTCATACTTGGGGATACGCCAACAAAGGCCAAGCCAGTGATACGCTTGGCCGACCTGTATGATCAGGATCGTTACACTGAAGATTGGCAACTTCCCTGCCGTTTATTGTCACGCAAGTTGCCGTAGAGTCAGGCACATAAAAGGTCAAACCTCTAAGATCATCGGAAGGCACACTTCCAACAGAGGTCTTACTGTTTTGCGTATTTATGGCAATGCAAAGCTTCTGCCCATTCCAGTGACTATCATAGCTCACCGCGTGAATGGCGAGGCAGTATCCCAGCAACCGTCGTGTGGTGGTGACAAGGATCCTCCCGCCGTGAAAGTCCTCTGCCAACCGGCGAAAAGCCCTCACTGCTGTCTGATTGAACGGGATGCGGGGATCATCGGTTTTCCCGAGATGCGTATACAGGACGCAGATCCCACCTCGCTCTACGAGACGGTCCAGCATATCACTGGTCAGCACATCACCGATATGTCTGCCCTCTTCACATGAAGTGACTCCACCCCAATGCGGATTGCATCGCATGAATTCGTAAGCAGGACTTCCATCCCGCAACATAATCGGACGCAATATCTCGTTCAAACCATGCATCGCATATTTCTTGTTTCCACTTCGAGCCAAGCGTTGCTTCGCGATTTCCTTGAAGAGCGTCCGACCCGAAGCTACAGGGTGACTCCAGTTGAATATGCCACCCAGCCTGGCCGGGACATCCTGCCCGATTATGCTCGTCACTCGGCCGCGCCAGACGTATCGTATGCCGTAGCCCATCGTCAAGTCTGCATGGTATGCCTCATGGCGGACCTCGTCGCCATGTCCGTACATAATCAGCGGATCGAAGTTCGTAGCGGCCGCTGCATGGTCGATCCAGACCTCCAGCCTGCAATCGTATCGGGCCAGCTCATCCAGCGCTCGCCTTGCATGTGCTCGTGTGGTCGCCAAGTCACCATATGAGTGCAGACAGTCAATATGACCGCTTCGAATGAGCGTCTGGACCATCCTTCGACCGTAGTCGTCGGTGTTCCAGTAGGCAAATTGCTCCGGCGGCATATCGAAATAGATCGAATTGCCCACCTCCAGCCCCACGCCCGGTCCCATGGCCGTGGTCTCATTCGTGTTCAGGAACCGCATGATCTCCCAGTACGCCTGCCGGTCCGGCGTCTCATCCAGATCGCTGCAGATCGCCAACATCGCTCGGTAAGGATACGGTAGTTGTCGCAACTGCACATTCGAGGCGACATGGCTGACGCCATCACTTGTCATTGAACTCGTGCTCACATCGTCCCCTAACACAGAGCTTATTGTTCCTTCGTGCCAGCCCATGTCTGTCCAGTTTCTTACTCCCCCCCCTCGAAGAGCCCCGCCATTCTCTCCTCAGTTTCCTTTCCAGCATGTCCTTGTATACAGACTCTGTATTTCTGGCGAGTTGTTTGGTCGAGAATCTCTCTAACACCCAAGCACGTGCCAGCTGCCCCATGCCCTGCCGCAAAATATCGTTCTCCAACAGTGTTTGTATCCGCTTGGCCATCCCTTCCACATCGCCTACTTCAACAAGAAAGCCCGTCTCCCCCGCTCTGACTATGTGTGGATTGTCGCAGATGTCAGTGGCTACAACTGGAATGCCACAGGCCATCGACTCCAGCAAGACATTCGGCATACCTTCGTGATGCGACGAAAGCACGGTGATATCACATGCAGGATATATCCGTTCCACATCCTTGCGATTCCCAACAAACGTGCATCGATGACGTATCCCCAATTCATCCATCATCATGTTGATTTTAGCATGGCACTCGCCTGTATGACCAACGCTACCACACAGACTCACATTGCCGTGCAATTGACCTCCAACAATAAGTAGTTGACTGTCCGGAATGAACCTGAGAACGTCCCTGAAGGCGCGTAATAGCATCACATGATTCTTTTCAGCCTTCAGAGAGGCAACAATACCAATCACACGACTCTCTGTGGAAATCCCCAATTCCCTTCGAATCGAGACTTTGTCTCTAGGCTTGAATCGCTCGGTATCCACTCCATTGTATACAACTCGATAATCGCAGGCCGGGTGGCCAAACATTCTACCGTTGAACTGAGCGCCAGTTTGGGAATTGGCTATGATGAGATCAACACATGACCGCGTTAGTCTGTAGGCTAGTGAGCATCTCTTCTTCACTAGATAATGCGCACCGCGCTCAGATCCGATGATCACCTTTGTGCCCGCTAGACGCCCGGCAAGCCGACTGGCGATATCTGCACTGAACAAGTAGCTGTGGACGATGTCAGCTTTCAGTGATTTCAACAAACTGGCCAATCGTGGAACAACTGTGAAATCGACCTTGTTTTTCTTCACTACGGTGTGAAGTCTATGCTTCGAACCACGCAACTGCCCGCCGAGAGGAACATAGTGCGAAAGCGTACACACATGGACATCAAAGCGATCCTCGTCCATGTTGTTTGCTAGTTCAACTACCTGGCGCTGCGCCCCGCCATACTCTAGGTCGTCTATGACCAGAACAACACGTATTCGTTCGTTGCTCTCATTATGCCATTTCATCCAGTCCTCGCATAGTGTTAAATACGATGCAAACATGGCGGGCGCGACTACTACATCCACAGCTACGGCTCTATCTCAGGCTGCTTTAAGTCAGATATGCCCAGGGCGTCCACGAGTTGAAAATACTGCGGCCAGTAGTGCCCTTCATGCCACCGCAATTCTTCATCCCAGTAACCGGGGCAACGCCAGATAGCTGGTGCTTCGTAGGTGTAGCTGATCTCACAGAAACTGATGTCTCGCATCTCATCATACAACGAGTCATAAGCCATGCTTTGAAAGTTGAGCGCCCGCGAGACTTCAAACGCTTTCGAGACAGACTTCAGATCGATCTTGTCCACAGCATAGTCAATTCGTCCTGACCCCGATGACCGAAAATCATTCACTCTATTTAGCCGCCGGAACGCAAATGCTCTTCCTCCAACCACCGTGACCCTAGTGTCGTATTCGTTATTCGCCAGAAACTTCTGGAACAGAACATAGTCTTTGTGGACCTGCCAGAAGTCGGATCTTGGTCTTCCCTTTCGTGTCTGCCCAAGGAAGTGGCGAAAATTGAGGTAACCTCTTCTGAGCCTACCGTGCACATCGCCGCAGCCGTTGAATGTTGGCACTATCCCACGCCCGAACATCTTTTCGATAATCCGTTTCCCCTGCCTCCTGGAGCTTATGAGAATGACGTTCTCGGAACCTGCACCATTCTTCAGCTTGAAAACAACCGGCAACGGGGTATTCTCCATCCACCTTAACGCTTTGACTGTGTCGTAGAATATGTAGCTCTCCGTAATCGGAAGATTGTGCGCTCTTAAGAGGTAATACTGCCTGATCTTATCGTCGTAGTGCCAACACGTATTCATGTCCGGGTAACATTTAACTCCCAATTCCTTTTCCACGACGCGAAGAAGTGAATGAGCAATCTGATGATGATCATCAATCTGGGTCCAGCGATAGAGAAACAGATCAAGCCCTCTGACTTTCTCCCAGAAGTTCAACTCATTGATGTTAAGTTTAATCGTATCGATCCCATTATAATCTAAGATAGCTTCATAAAGCTGTGTATCCTTGTCAAGGCCATCGTAGGAATTCTCATGGATTCCGACAATCATGTTCTATCTCCACTGTGATATGGTCTGACTTTTTGATACGACATAGATCACCAAGACAGATTCGTTTACGGAAAGAACGTAGCCCACCCTCTCCCACGAACATCTTGTCAGAACTTCTTGACTACCATGGCAGGATTGCCTCTAGCAAGGGACATTGCGGGGATATTACCTGCAACCACGCTGTTAGCGGAAACCA
>Ga0208279_1000218_pt1 | contig 54069 bp, 47 predicted proteins | sample AntAceMetag02UKM_FD_184766 | JGI IMG/M metagenome (GOLD analysis project Ga0208279, IMG submission 184766) | Saline lake microbial communities from Ace Lake, Antarctica - Antarctic Ace Lake Metagenome 02UKM (SPAdes) (version 2) | ecosystem: Environmental > Aquatic > Non-marine Saline and... | reverse complement strand
TGGGTCATGCTATACCTCTTTCTCTTCAGTCAGCGCTCGCCTCCGTTGCCATCAGTATAGCATGACCCATTGTCCTGGTCAACACGCCTCAACGCGAATCCAGCACGGCGTGGAGCGCGTCGCAGGCCGTACAACTACTGCCAGGACCGTCAAGCGGCAGCGTAAAGGCGCTGGCCGCGTGTCGTATCAGGCGGTAGATGTCAGTTTGCGACTGTAGGCCCTATGTGCCTCAGCATAGATCCGTAGGGCTGCGTTTATGCGCTGCTCATATTCCTCGCCTTGTGCTCTGAACCATGTCAACACCTCGGGATCTATATGCACAGTGACGGACACGAGTTCCTTTGGCATCCGCAGTGTGGCACAAGCGAAAAAGGACTCTGTCAATGGTGAGATGTCCGAGGTGTCAATGGTCTCATCGGTCAGCGCATCAACCTGCGCCCAGTTGGTCTCGGAGAATCTGTTCATATTTGACTCGTTCATGGCTCAACGCTTTCCGCAACGAAATGACACGGATAGTGTCTTCCCTGCGTTCAGTGAATACGATAACGACGACACGCTCTCTGAGCATACCGATCCCGATCCAGCGGTCTTCGTCATAGTCTGCACGTATCTTCTCAATATTTAGGGGGGGATGACGACTGTAGGGCGGTTTTGCTAACCGCCGTCCGGTCGGATAGCAAATCCGACCTACACCCGCCCCAATTTTTTGAGAAGTTGTCATGAGTGCTTACACACCACCAAGGACGAAAATGTAGGTCGGAATGGCATTCCGACTTACCCGGCGTTCTATTTTCGAAGCAGATACCCTCATTCTTTGGTAGGGATCAACGGAGATGAAAAAAAGTGGGGTCCTTTCCGCTGTCGGCGCCTATGCTCTCTGGGGGCTTCTTCCCATTTATTGGAAGGCTGTTCAGACAGTACCGGCTTTTGAGATTATTTGTCATCGTATGGTTTGGTCATTCGTATTCGTCGTGCTACTGTTGATCTGGAAGAGACGCTGGGAATGGCTGCAACGAGTGAGGAACCGTCCTGTCACGCTGATCACGTTTTTGGGCACATCTTCTATCCTGGCTCTCAATTGGTCTATCTATATCTGGGCAGTGAATGCAGGGCATATCGTGGATACGAGCCTGGGGTATTTCATCAATCCACTTCTCAGCGTGCTCCTGGGAGTGCTTTTCCTGGGGGAGCGGCTTCGTTTGTGGCAGTGGATATCGGTGGGCATCGCGGCATGTGGGGTGTTTTACCTCACGCTGAGTCATGGTACGTTCCCCTGGATTGCGCTTGGGCTGGCGACCACCTTTGGCTTCTACGGTCTATTGAGGAAGACTGCGCCGCTTGATGCACTTGAGGGGCTTTCGTTGGAGACCACTTTTTTATTTCTCCCGGCACTTGCCTATCTCCTCTATCTTGAACAGATGGGCACAGCATCCTTCGGCCATACAGTGGCGCTGACAAACATCCTGCTTGCGCTTTCTGGGGTTATTACTGCGCTGCCCCTGATTCTGTTTGCCTACGCTGCGAAGAGGGTCACACTCGCCACTGTGGGGATCTTGCAATACATCGCCCCAACAGGGCAGTTTCTGTTGGGGGTGCTGGTGTATGGGGAGACCTTTACCCAACCGCAGATGGTAGGATTCAGCGTGATATGGATTGCACTGTTCATATATTCCCTTGAGGGGGTTATCGAGAGAGGGAGAAGGAGAACCAAATGGGCCACGACATCATAGATAACCGCACCCGGGAACTCGCTCCCGAAATCAACGCGCTTTTGGCCGATTCCATCCGCGCCCACTTCGCCGTCGGCTACTTCTTCCTGTCCGGCTTCGAGGCTATCGCCGCGCGCATTCCCCACCTGGAGCAACTCCGCCTGCTCATCGGCAACGTCACCAACCGCCAGACCGTCGAACAACTGGTCGAGGGCTATCATCACCTGGCGACTACCCGACGCGCCGTCCGCCGCCAGCGCATGGCCTCCGCCCAGGCTCCCCGCATCCGCGCCGAGACAGCCGGCTCCATCCAGTCCACGCTGGAATTGATGGACCAGACCGACGAGACTCAGGCCCTGATTCTCTCCCTGGCCGACCTCATCGCCCAGGGCAAGGTGCAGGTGCGGGTCTACACCCGCGGCCGGTTGCACGCCAAAGCCTACATCTTCGACTTCGACCCGGCCCGCATCCACGCCCAGACCGGCGCGGCAGTGGTCGGCAGTTCCAACCTCTCCCTCGGCGGCGTCACCCACAACACCGAACTCAACGTCCGCATCTTCGGCGACACCAACCACGCCGAACTCTCCCGCTGGTTCAACGAACTGTGGGACGAGGCCGAGGACTTCGACGAGCACCTGATGCGCGAACTGCGCCGCTCCTGGGCCGCCAGCCAGGTGCTCACGCCGGAAACCATCCGGCCTGTCAGCCCCCACGACATCTACCTCAAGACCCTCTACACATTGGTCAAGGACCGGCTGGAGGGCCGCCCAAGTGCAGAGGCCACGGAACTCCTCTGGGAAGTCGAGATGCCCGACTTGGCCGACTTCCAGCGCGTGGCCGTTCGCCAGGCGATCAAGATTCTGGACACCTACGGCGGCGTCTTCGTCGCCGACGTCGTTGGCCTGGGCAAGACCTTCATCGGCACCACCATGCTGAAACACTACGCCCTCTATCGGGGTGCCCGCCCGCTCATCGTTTGCCCCGCCTCCCTGGTGGAGATGTGGCAGTGGTTTGTGGAGCGCTATCAGATCGACGCGCCCGTCATCTCGATGGGTCTCCTCAGCCAGCCGGGCAACGAGCGTTTGCTGGTGGACAACTGGCGCTTCCGCGATCGCGACCTCGTCCTGGTGGACGAGTCGCAGAATTTCCGCCACAGCGATACCCGGCGCTACGGTGCCCTTCAGATTTTCACCCAGACCCGGCCCACCATCCTGCTGACCGCCACCCCGCGCGCCACCAGCGCCTGGGACATTTACCATCAGATCAAACTCTGGCATCCCCAGGACACCACCGACATTCCCATCAATCCGCCCAACCTGCCCGACTTCTTCAACAGGGTAGAGCCGCGTAGTCAAGACCTGCCCAGCCGTTACCTGCAGGAGATCCTCAACCACGTTCTCATCCGCCGCACTCGCCGCCACATCCGCAAGTATTACCCCGATGCCCAGATCAACGGGCAGCCTCTTGTGTTCCCCGACCGCCAACTGGCGACCATCACCTACAGCATCGAGGACACCTACCGTGCTCCTGGCGACGCGGCCGGAGAGAGTCGTGTCTACGAGCGGTTGCACGACCTGATGGGCCAGCTCACCTACGCCCGCTACGCCCTCTTCGACTATGCGCTGCCCGAACACCAGGACGCGCCCAAGTACCAGGAACTCCAACGCGCCGGCGCTGCTCTGCGCGGCCTGATGCGTATTATGCTCTTTAAGCGCTTCGAGTCCAGCGTTGAGGCTTTCCGCCAGACCGTCAACCGTCTCCGAGACCTGCAACGCGCCTTCCAGGGTGGGTTGGATCGGGGTATGGTTCCCGCCGGTGACGAGGCGACCGACATCCTCTACAAATCTGACCTGGACGACGAACTTACCCTCTACGAGGCCCTGGAGAAAGCCAGCACCCGCTACCCCATCACCGGGTTCGACGTGGATAAACTCCAGGCCGCCCTGGACAACGACATCGCGCTCCTGGACGAAATGGCCCGCCTGGTCGAGCCCATCGGCCCGGCGGAGGACGATAAACTACAGCAACTCATCTCCATGATGACCCAGGGCCGCACGCTCTCCGGCCGCCACCCCCTGCCCGGCGATTTGACTCACGGCAAGGTTCTCATCTTTACCCAATACGCCGACACCGCCCATTACCTCTACGACAACCTCAAACGCCTGGGCCGCATCCGCGCCGTCGAGAGCGACACCAAAGACCGGGGCCGCATCATCCAACGCTTTGCCCCCAAAGCCAACAACTACCAACTCCGCCCCGGCCCTGGGAACGAGGAGTTGCGCATCCTGGTCGCCACCGATGTCCTCAGCGAGGGCCTCAACCTGCAGGACGGTAATCACGTCATCAACTACGACCTGCACTGGAACCCCGTCCGTCTCATCCAGCGCGTCGGCCGCGTGGACCGCATCGGCACCGAGCACAGCACTGTCTACGCCTACAACTTCCTTCCCGAGACCGGCCTGGAGCGTGAGTTGGGCATAGAACATCGCCTGAAGAGCCGCATCACAGAGATCCATCGCACCATCGGGGAGGACGCCGCCATCCTGCACAAGAGCGAACAGATCAACGAAGATGCCCTGTACGCCATCTATCGTGGCGACGAGAGCGTCCTGGAAGACGAACCCGAAGCCGATATCTTCAACCTGCTGGAAGCCGAAGAACTTATCCGCCAACTCCAGCGTACCGATCCCGACCGCTTTCAGGAGATCGTGACCATGCCCGACGGCGTTCGCAGCGGACGTCAGGCGGTTGGCGAGCCAGGGCTGTTCGTTTTCTGTCAGGCCGGGGGCTACCAGCGTCTCTACCTGGTTGACGAAGAGGGTCATCGCACAGCAGACCCTCAGCAGGCCATTCGCGCTATCCGCTGCGAGGAAGACGAACCGACCCTACCGCTGCCTGCCGGCATCAACGAGCGCATCGGTGCCGTCAAACAGGACTTCGACGCCGAAATCCGCGCCCGCGAGGCCGAGATACGCCACCGGATAGGCAGTGCCTTGGGTCGCGACTACGTCCTCGCGGAATTGCGCCTCGTCTTTGAGGTCGAAGAGCACCCGGAGGAAAAAGCACGTCTGGCTCTTCTGTCCGAGATCTTCACCACCGTCCCTTTGACCGCCCGCGCCCATCGCGAACTCAACACATTGCGCCGCGGCAAGGTCACGGGCCAGACCCTCGTCGCGCAACTCTTACGTTTCGTCCGTGACTACAACCTGGGGGAAGCCCACCGTGCCGCCTCCGATCGAGACGACGAAGCGCTGCTGATCCCGCGCATCGTCTGCAGCGAGGCCCTGCTCTGATCTCACAAGTCAAAGTAGGGCAAGTTGACAACTTGCCTGCTCCTGTGTACACAGGCGTTCTGTCCCCTGGAGAACTACCTATACAAGTCCTTGGCAACCTCACTCAGGCCGAGTTGCTGAAGCTTGGCTTGGCTAGGTCTGGTGCTGGCAGGATCCCAGTCCATGGCCTCGAGGTAATCCTTGATCATGGTCCCGGCATCAACGGTCACGCCGCGCAGAGTGCCCTGCTTGACAGGCGGCCGACCAAGTATGATGGGCGGCACCTGCCACTCCAGTGAGTTCAGGCCCTCCCTGAGGTTGAAGGCGTGACGGATGGTGCCGATGCGCTCTCCCAGGACGAAACAGTCGTCCAGCGTTACGTTCCAGCCAGTGACTGCGCTCAGGAATTCAGGCATGGATTGGATGGGGTAGCACTCGTAGCCGAACAGGCATAGACCTGCGGAGTTGATCACGTGTACCAACGACATGAGCCTTTTATGGATCTCACCCTTGCCTGCGTAGTCGTACTTGTCCCACTCAGGCAAGTCCAGTCCGGGCGGCACGATCATCTCGAAACCCTGGGTGTGGCGGGCTGGCGTCGCGTCCATCTGGTAGCAAATGACCAGACTGGGTATATAGCGAGGATCGTGCATGGGCACTTCTTGGCCCTGGATGTGGACGGCGAACTTCTCGGACCCTCGCCCGATACGCTTGGCAGCCTTCCTCACGCCGTCGGCCAGCACTGCCCCGAATCCCTCGCGCCGCGCCAGCTTCTCGACCATGGCCACGATGGCCTCGCTGTTGCCCCAGCGCAACTCTAACCCGTCAGTGTCAGCCTTGGTGAGGATGCCATTCTCGTAGCACTCCACGGCAAAGGCCACGGTGCAGGAGGTGGAGATACTGTCCAGGCCGTAAGCGTTGACGATATCGTTGATACGGATGATGGACTCCAGATCATCGTTGAGCATCAGGGTGCCGGCAGCGCAGAGGGTCTCGTATTCGGGCTTATGACTCACGGGGCGGTTCCGCCCTGGCTTGGCCTTCATGTGGCCACCGCATCTTATGGGGCAGTGCCAACAGCCGTAGCGACGCTCTTGTTCTGCGATGACTCTGTCGGCGCTGATCTGCTCGGCCCCGGGGAAGTCCATCGGCCCGTCGCCCCGCCAGTTCTTCACAGGCGAGTCACCACTCATAGCACTGGCATAGGTGAGGTCGCAGGTGCCGTAGTTGTGGTAGACGTCATACCACTCTGTCTTCAGGCGCAAGTATTTTTTGCGTAGGTCCTCCGCCCTCTGCTGATCGGCCAGGGGCACCTGCTGTGTGCCTTGCACGGCGATGGCCTTGAGCCTCTTCGAGCCCATGACTGCGCCCAGGCCCGAGCGCCCAGCAGCGCGGCCATAGTCGTTGATGACACTAGCAATGAGGGAAAGGTTCTCACCGGACGGCCCAATACAAGCCTCCTCCACGGCCTCGCCGTGGGCCGCCTTGAGGGCGTCACGGGTTTCCAGAGTGCTTTTGCCCCAGAGGTGACTGGCATCTCGCAGGGAGGCCTCACCATCCTGGATCAATACATAGACCGGCCGATCGGAGGCCCCGGTCACGATGACGCCATCGTAGCCGGCGAACTTGAGATTCGGGCCGAAGTAACCACCGGAATTAGCGTCGCCCCAGGTTCCTGTGAGGGGGGACTTGCCAACCACCGTATAGCGGGAGCCTACGATTGCAGGAGTGCCAGTGAGAGGACCTGTCAGAAAGCCCAGATGGTTCGCCGGGCTCAGCGGATCTACGCCTGCTGGCTGAAGGTCGTAGATCAGTTTTGCGCCCACCCCGTACCCCCCCAGGAAGTTGCGCTGGAACCCCTCATCCAGAGGCTCATCCGTAAGGCGACCCGCCGACAGGTCTACAATCAGTAGCTTGCCCATATAACCACCGGCCATTGATCTTCCCCCTCTCTCCGTAGGAGCTTTCTCGGAAAGTCAGTGTGTGGCGGCGCTCGTTGGGCGAGGTCTCCGACCGAGCCCCTTTCGGCGGCGGTCGGAGACCTTGCCGAACGTGGAAAATGCCCTTTGCTCCGTGTTTATCCGTGTTCGTCCGTGTCCAAAATCTTGTCTCATCTGTAAAGAATTTGTGTCTTCAAAAGTTTTGCCGTGTCAGCCGGACGATTCATCGTCAGGCATGAGCTTGGCCAGCCGCGGGAGATGGACCACTAGATCTCTAATCCTGGCATCGTCACTGTATGGTTCGATGAGCATATCTCCCTCGGCCAAGGTCGTGCATGCCCGCACTGCCTTTCCATTTACCCGCATCAGGCACGCTGAACACAGGCCGATACGGCAAGAACAGGAAAAGGTCAGGGTGGGGTCCAGGTGGTCATAGATGTACTGAAGAACTCCAAGGACGCTTTGACCGGGCTCCACTGGCACTTCGTATACCGCTAGCCGATTCTCATCACCGCTGCCGCGCCGCACCTGCACAGTGATGACACGTGCCTTATCTGGGGACACGATCCTCGTCCCCTTTCCGACCATAAGCGCGCTTGCCCTGCGGAAGAGAAACGGACAGCTCTTGCACCGGTTCCTCCCGGATTGTCCATCCGGCATCATCACGCTGGAGGACGAGGTTGCGCAGCCAGCGGTCGTCGTCGGTGAAGGGGTAGTCTACGCGGTACAGTGCACCCCGGCTTTCTCGCCGGGCCAGGCTGGCCCTCACCACAGCCTCCAGTACGTCGAGCATGTTCTCATTCTGCAGTCCTTCCACCCACTCCCGGTTGAAGCACGGATTCTGGCTCTGCACGCGCTGGCGCGGAAGTTGATCGCGCAAGTCGGAGATAGCGGTAAGGGCCTGCGACAAGGATTCCTCTTCTCGAACGATCCCCACCATCTCTCCAGCGATCCGTCTGATCTCCTGGCGCACCTCCACCACGCTGGGACCGGAGACGGGAGAGCGCAACCGCAGTACCTTACGGGCCACCTCCTCCACCTGAGCACGATCGGGCTCTCGCAACTTACTGGATTCGGCAAAAGCAGCCGCGAAGGACCCGGCCCGCTTTCCCCAAACCTGCGTCATAGTCAGGGCATTCCCAGCGAGCCGATTGGCCCCGTGAATGCCCGCCGTTCCCTCACCTGCAGCGAAGAGACCGGGGACGATTGTTCGGCAACGCTCGTCAATCTTTAAGCCACCGTTCCAGAAGTGGCAGGCGGGAGTCACTTCCCAGGCCTCCTCCAGGCTGGGAAAGAAGTCCCGGAGTTGGAATCCAGCCCCGCGCCAGTTCCGCAAATTGCCCGGAAACCACTCGGCTGAAAACTCCAAGAGATTGGGGGGCAGATGTTTGAAAGAAAGATAAGTGCCCCCGGCTTGTGAGCCCCTGCCTGCACGGATCTCCATAGCCGCAGCCACCGAGTTGATATCCCGGGTGCTCTTCTCGAGACGATGAGGATCCCAGTGGGCCATATACCTCTCCCCACGCCGGTTGAGGGCATGAACCTCCAGCAAAGTACTGACGTCATAAGGGAAGGTCGCACCCCGGAGCGCAGGCGGGGTTAGGAAAGTGTAGGGCAGGAACATGGGAAACTCCATGTCCTGCAGGGCAGCCCCGCATCGGAGTGCTATAGCAAGACCGTCACCCGTCAGTTCCTCAGGGGCAGTGGTCAGAGGGAAAACCCGCATGGCCCCCCCAGTAGCCAGCACAACAGCGCGGCTTCGCAATAAAAGAAGCCTGCCTGTGGGGATGTGCAGGGCCACGGCACCCAACACACCCTCCGCGTCACGGAGCAAGTCCACCACCATGGCGTTTTCCAGCACAGATATGCCCACACTCCGCAGCCGGCGGGCGAGGAGTCGCGCTAGTTTGAGCCCGGGGATCCACAGACCACGGGGATAGGTATGACCAGGGGCGTGGATGAATCCCTCCAGTCTCGCTCCCCAGTCTAGCAACTCCTTCACCCGAGCGGGGGCTTCTTCGGTGTGGATGGCCACCAACCGTTGGTCGGCAAGATAGTCTCCTTCCCGGATCATGTCGCGGGCGAACTGCTCTGGGCTATCGTCAAGAGAGCCCTCTACCCCGAAGATTTCGCGGGCGCTACGGCTGTCCACGTCAATCTCGCCGTCGGCGGTAAGCGTGGCGCCACTCCTGGCTAGAAAGCCCTTGGTCACTGCCAGAACATCCACGCCCCTCCCCGCCACTTCTATGGATGCTCTAGCGCCAGTCCCTTCAGTCCCAATAACCAGGACGTCGCAGCAAATCTCTTCCTCAATTGGCAAATTCATCGCTCTTGACCATGGTATAATTCGTGTTCCCGTCTCGCCCCGCAGCGCCCGGGTGATGTTCTCCGGATTGGTGATGACAGGTTTTTTATCTTTATCTGCGTACATCCGTATGATCCGTGTTGATCCGTGTTCTATTCTGCGTTCACGCCAGGTAGCGGGTGGCGATGAGCAAGTAGATCTTGACAGCCTCAACCAGCCGGGAGACCTCCACATATTCATTAGGCTGGTGCGTCATGTCTGTATCCGCAGGGCCGATGATGACCATCGGAATCTGGAGGCTATTGGCTATCACGCTGCCGTCGGTGTAGTACGACACACCCTTGGGCTGGCGGGGCAGACCAGTTACCTCCTCCACTGCTTGCAGGGATAGGTCCACTATCTCCGCTTTCGGGTCGCCCTCTACAGGCTTCTTCCAATCCAACATCTCAACTTCTACCTGGCCTTTGCCCAACTCCCGCACCTGCCGCACCACCTTCTGGTAATCCATCTCAGGGACGAGACGAGTGTCCAACTTCGCTTCACAGGTATCCGGGATCACATTGATAGTTACCCCGCCTTGGATAGTGCCAACTGTGAGAGTAGGTTCGCTTAGCAGAGGATGAGGGTCGGCACTGAGATCGAGAGACTTCTCTACCCGGTGCAAGAAGTGAACCATTTCCAAGATAGCATTCTGGCCGAGATGGGGCATAGAAGTGTGGGCTGTCTTTCCCTTCGCCCGGCATTTGAGCCAGAGGGCGCCCTTTTCCGCGATGAACACATCCAGGGTGCTGGGCTCACTTATTAGCACAGCCCCCGCGCCCTCCAGGTATCCGCCTTCCACCAACCGCCGAGCCCCCTGGAGACCATAGGTTTCATCGTAGGAGAAGGCCACAATCAGATCGCCACCGAGGAGTATCCCCGATTGAGCCAGGATCACCGCTGCTTGCGCCATGGCTGCCAAACCGCCCTTCATGTCAGCAGCCCCTCGGCCGTACACTCTACTTTCGGACAGGGTTCCAGAGAACGGCGGGAACATCCAAGGCACCTCTCCCACCGGCACTGTATCCAGGTGGGCGCTGAAGATGAGGGCAGGTTGGCTACCGTTCCCTTGCAAGCGCGCCACCAGGTTAGCCCGCTTGCCCTCGTATTTCAACACCTCAGCCTCAATACCGGCCTCGGCGAAGTAATCCGCAAGCCAGTGAGCCAAGTCGAGCTCGTTCCCCGGAGGATTAGTACTCTTGATCTGAATAACCTTCTGCAACAACTTGACTACCGAATCCTCTTTGACCGCTGCCAGTAACTCTGCTTCGTTAACCATGTCTTCTTCCCCTTAATCTTGTCGCTTCTACAGTCGCCAGGCTCTCTCTTCGTTTGTCCTCTCCTTATTCGTCTCCCAGATACCGGAGGATGACCTGGAACGCGCTTCGGTTACTCGTGACCACCGGAATACCCAGTTCCCGTTCCAGGTCTTCCGCCACCTCGAAAGCACGGAACGTGGTGCAGGAGACAAAAACACACTCAGGCGCAGGGTCAGCGCCTTGCGTTGCGGTAACCACGAACCTCAGAATCTCCTCCGGAGAAATGGCGCCGATGTCTAGATCGTCGTCCAACCCCATACCCACCACCCCTGTCACGGACAGTCCCGCCTCTCGAAAGGTGTTCTGGAGGCGGTCGTTGATCTCGGCAATATAGGGTGTGACGAGCAGCAGTCGCCGGACCTTCAGCCGTCTGATCTCCTGGAAGGCCGCCTGCACCACCGTGACACAGGGACAATCGGCTATCGTTTCCACGCGGCGGGCGATGGCGGCGTCTCCGTCAAGCCCACGCAGGGCCGCCGCAGAGGTGCAGCCGAATACCACCAATTCGGGGTGAACGGAGGCCACTCTGCGCGCCGCTGGAACCAACTCCTCTTGCAGCATCCTCTCTTCTCCAGCGACAGTGGTTGACTTCATGTACATTCTGGCTACGTGCAAGGTAACCCCAGCAGGCAGCCGTCGCCAGAGATCGGCCTCCATGACGATGTCGCTGGAGGGTATCAGCAATCCCACTCGGCGTCGGTATTCCATGCTCTCTGTTCTCATCAATGACATTCAGGGCAGCGCCGGTGGTAGCCGCCAGCGGGCCGTCGTCACGGAACCACCCCTGCTCAACGATCAAGTAGAAGGAGCTTCAGGTCGTTGACGTTGGTCCCGGTGGGACCCGTGATGACCAGATCGCCAGTAGCCTCCAGCAACTCCAGTGCCGAGTGTATCCTCAGAACCCTGCCTGCATCGAACCCAGCCGCCCTGGCGCGGTCAATGGTCTCTCCATCAACGAGCCCGCCGCCAGCCTCGGTAGGCCCGTCGGTTCCGTCGGTGTCAACTGACGCCACGACCACATTTTCGCGTCCGGCGATCGCGAGCGCAGCGCTGAGCGCGAACTCCTGGTTAGAGCCACCTTCGCCACACTCCCCGTCAATGGTGACGGTCGTCTCACCACCTGCAATAATGGCACAAGGCGCTTCAACGGTGTTTGCGAAGTCTACGAGGGCAACTGCTGCATCCCGGCTCTCGCCCTCCATCTCTGTGGTGAGGATATGCGAGGGATATCCTAGTCCCTCACTCCGCCGGGCTGCCCCCAGGCACGCCGCATCGCCGGACACGACGAGGAATGTGTGATACTTGTTTGAAAAAGCCTTGGGGGATTCGATCGCTGGGCCGCGTCTCAGGTGCTCTTTGACTGAGATAGGCACCTTGTCCCACAGGTCATACTTGTCCAGCGTTCGCCAGGCGTCTCTATAGGTAGAGGTGTCCGGGACAGTCGGGCCTGTGATATAATCCAGCGGGTCACCTGTCACGTCCGAGACCGTCAGGTTGATCAGTTCGGCCGGAAAGATCTCCTGTGCCAGCCTGCCGCCCTTCACTCGCGAAGCGTGCTTGCGAACGGCGTTGATCTCGCGGATCGAGGCGCCGCACTTGAGCAGGATTTCGTTGAGCGCCTGCTTGTCGGCCAGCGAGATGCTCTCAGCGGGCCAAACGAGCAACGCCGAGCTACCGCCGGTGATCGCCGCGAAGACAAGGTCTCGCCGGCCAGCCTGGCGGGCGATCTTGACGATCTCCTGCGCACCACGGCAGCTTTCTTCGTCGGGCACGGGATGGGCCGCTTCGATGATGCGGATCCGGCGCAGCCTATGCTCCTCCCCGCGCTTGAGGATGACCAACCCATCGGTGATGCGGTCTCCCAGCACATCCTCGAGCGCCAGCGCGATGGTTTGCGTAGCCTTACCTGCACCGACCACATAGATGTGATCCCACTCCCGCAGGTCATATTCGAGCGGCCCCACGCAGAGACGATCGCCGTCCAGCCTGAGCAAGTCCATTGTCGCCGTGTATGGATCCGCCGCATGAATACCATGTTCGATGATGTCCACTGCGGCCCCGCGCAACTCACGTGGCCCATGGTCAATCAAGCGCGACCGATTTCGGATCTCAACCCAACGTGTCGGGCTTGCTACGCTCTGCATTGGCTCGTCCCTTGTGCGCGCTGAACCCTCTACTCGGTCCCGACGAATGCCTTGCCTATCCGGACCAGCGAAAGCGGTTGCCCGCATACACAGCCTGACTCCCTAGTTCCTCCTCGATTCGCAGCAACTGGTTGTACTTACTGGTCCGCTCCCCACGCACGGGCGCGCCTGTCTTGATCTGACCAGCATTCAATGCCACGGTGAGATCGGCGATGATCGCGTCTTCCGTCTCGCCTGAGCGCTCGGACACCTGGACGCCGTACCCGTGGCGATAGGCCATCTCCGCAACGTCAAGCGCCTCCGTCAGTGTGCCTATCTGATTGACCTTCCACAGCACGGCATTGGCCGCACCCATCTCGATGCCTTTGCGCAAACGCTCGGGGTTGGTGACGAACAGGTCGTCCCCGACCCACTGGATCTCTGGCAGTTCGGCCGTCAATTGGGCCCATCCCTCGAAGTCATCTTCGTAGAGTGCGTCCTCAATGGAGGCTAACTCGTAATCTGTGCAGAGTTCCTTGTAGAGCGCGATCATGTGATCGCGGGTCAACTCCTCACCGGCCAGGTGATAGACTTTCTCCTCGGGGTCATAGAAATGACTGGCGGCAACGTCGAGACCGTAGACGATCAGGTCGCTATATCCGGCCCGTTCCACTGCCTGAACCAGGGTATCAAGCGGCTCGCGTACCCCGGTCATCGGCGGAACAAATCCACCTTCGTCACCAATGTTCACCGCGATTTTGCCGTACTTGGCCACGATGAGATCTCGCAACTCAAAGCTGACCTCGGTCGCGATCTGAAGCGCGTGGAAAAAATCTTCGGCGCCGACGGGCATGATGACGAATTCCTGTATCTCCAGATCGTTTGAGGCGTGCTTGCCGCCGTTGATCAGGTTGAACAAGGGGACGGGGATAACGTGGGCGTTGTTGTTCAGATAGCGGTAGAGCGGTTTCCCGGCCGCCGCCGCCGCAGCCCGCGCGAGCGCCAGTGAGACGCCGACGATACTGTTAGCCCCGAGCCTGGACTTGTTTGGCGTGCCGTCCAACTCCTCACACATAAACGCATCCAGCTCACGCTGACGGGTCGCCTCTCTCCCGACGAGAGCGGGAGCAATGACTTCGTTGACACTGCGCACAGCGGTCCTGACACCCAGTCCCCGGTAGCGGGCCTCTCCGTCACGCACCTCGTGTGCCTCGTGAGTGCCAGTTGAGAGCCCGGCTGGAACTCCTGCCCTTCCAACAACGCCACTTTCCAGCCTGACGTCTACCTCGACGGTTGGGTATCCTCGACAATCAATAATCTCCCGTGCGTGCACCGCACGAATCCTCGTGTCATCCACAGATGGGTCTCCTTTTACTCTATTATCCTTCGGCCCTCTTCCAGGCTAATCCATCTCTTGCCGCAGCACCAAGTCCACCGCTCCCAGGGGACACACGCCCACACACAACCCGCATCCATCACATTTAAGGGAGTCAACGCGTGCGATGTTATCATCAATTTCGATTGCCTGGAACCCTCCAGAGGCACAGGCTCTGACGCAAATACCACATCCGTTGCAACTATCCTCATCAATTGATGCAACCAGCTTTACGGACAGATTCAAATCAGGGAATACGCGAATACTGGGTAGTGCTTTACCAATGATGTCGGTCGGCGTACCATACCCTTTTTTGTCAAGGTACAGTTCGAGACCTTTCGTCAGCTTTTCAATGATCTGACAGCCGTTCCACATCACTGCTGTACAGACTTCAACCACAGATGCACCAACCGCCAAATACTCGGCCGCATCCTGCCATTTTGTTATACCACCACAGCCGATGACAGGGATCGGCAGGGCTTGAGCAATGCTGGCAGTACACCGGAGAGACACTGGCTTTAACCCAGGGCCACCATAACCGCCGAAAATGCCAATACCATCGACCGCAGGCAAGGGGGCAAAGGTGTCGAGATCTATCCCCGCCAGGCCAGACAGGCTGTTGACCGCGGTCACTGCATCTGCGCCTGCTTCCGCAGCCACACGAGCCAGTGCTACGATATCTGTGACATTCGGGGTAAGTTTCACTGTCACCGGCAGGTCTGTCGCCTCTCTTACCCAGCCGACTGCCAATCCCAGTGCCTCCGGATCCTGTCCCAATTTCTCGCCTCTTTTCTCTTCCGAGAAGTTTGGACAACTCACGTTCATCTCATAGCCATTGACGCCATGCGGTTCAAGACGACGGACAATCTCCTGCCAGTCCTCTGGATTGCCGCCCCCTGCTATGCTGGCAATGATCGGCCGCTCAGGATAGGAAGCACGAATCATATCAATTTCCTCTTCCCAGCGGTCAAGGGTCAGGTCACTGAACAGTTCAATGTCAATCATGCCCCTTTTGTCTCGCCCCGACTTGACCACATATACCCTTGGGCTTGGATGTTCTGTAGGTTCCAACGCGATCGTTTTCAGTACAGCCCCTCCCCACCCAGCCTTGAAAGCCTCGACTATCATCGCTCCCTTTGCAGTGGGCGGTCCGGCGGCCAGTAGGAATGGATTCGGAAAAGAGATGCCTAGAAACCTGGTTTCTAATCTTGACATGACTCTCACCTCGACAGTTTTTCCGGGATACGGTTCTTTGCCTAATCTCGGATCAATGGTAGCGTCAAGCAGGTGGGACCTCCGCCTCCTTTTGCAAATTCAGACAAATCAAGTTCGATTACATCGATGCCTCTTTTTCTCAACTCCTCGGTCATCTGTAAATTGAATGCCGGCACGATGACTTTCTTGGGGGCAATTGGAAGAAGATTGGGCGCGCAGGTAAGTAACTCTTCATCTGATACTTCTATCAGATCTACACCCTGGCTCTCCAACCATAGGATAGTGTCATACCCAACGCCACCTGGCCATAGGACTCCTATCTTATAGTAGGCCATACCAAAGGTCATATCCAAATGAAATATCCCGGAGGATCCACCAACCTGATGTTTTCTGCTTCTTAGATATCCCGGCAGATGGGCGATGTGGATGTGTTCCACACCCAAACCTCTTAGTATCTGCTCCACTTGACGGAGACCTTCCATGTTACCTCTCAACCCTACTGCCAAGATGACGCTTGTGTCATCAATCCATGTCATGTTACTTGCTTCATAGGCACCTTTTCCGTGAATTGTGTGCAGAATGGGACACCCGAGTTCCATGAGTCTTTTTGCATGGAAAACTTCCAGCCCTTTCTTATACGCAGGGGTCGGCCTGCAAATGATAGCACCACCCCTCGCCATAATGGTCTCCCTGGTATAAGGAACCGAACGAAGGGGGATCCCGTAAGTCCCTATGAAGGGCTTGTTCGACTCCAAATAGATGACTTCTATACCCTCTGCCTCCAATGCTTCCACAAGGCTACAGTGTTCTTCTTGTAACTTGTCCAGATCAGTAGGCCCTTCCGGCAGATTAAACAACTGATAGTCTTTAGAGATCAGACTATCTTTTTGTTCATCTCCCGGTCGGCAGACCATGACTTTTCTGATTTTCCCAAAGGGTGATTTGATGCCCCACTCTTCACCCCAATTTGCCTTCAGATCATCCAGAAAATCTGTCCCATAGATTGGTCTATGCGGCTTTCCTTTTTCATAGAACGGTATTTTCTCTAACTGATTCATATTTTTACTTCTTTCTGTAACGGCTCTTCCCAAAACAGGCACAAATAGTACACGGACACACACACAAACTAAAGGGGATCAACGCGGATTCGTGGGGTAAACTCGCTCAAAGGGTGTGTCACCCCCATCGGTGGGGCTAAGGCACTGCATTGCCCCAGATGTGGGACGCGGATGACACACCCGCTTGGAGCACCCCACGAGTCCGCATAGAGCCACTAAAGGTTGTGCTTCTTGATGAAATCATCCAGCACTTCGGTCAGGTTGGGCCGTCCGATTTCCTGCAGCTCATAGTAGACGCGTGTTGAGGGCTTATCGATCTTGATAATCCGATTTAGATCGATCGGCGTGCCGATGACCACTGCGTCACATTCGGTGTTGTTAATCGTGGCCTCAAGGTCTCTTAGTTGCTGCTCGCCATACCCCATAGCCGGCAAGAGGGTTCCGATCTCCGGATAAGTCTCAAAAGTTTCGGACAGTCTACCTACTATATACGGCCGTGGGTCAACAAGCCCTGCCGCGCCAAACTTCCGGGCTGCGACGACCCCCGCACCGATCTTCATCTCCCCGTGGGTGAGAGTCGGACCGTCCTCGACCGCCAACACCATCTTGCCCTTGACCACAGTCGGATCATCAATATCGAGGGTTGACGCAGCATCAATGACAACCGCGTCAGGATTCACGGCGGCGATATTCTTTCGCACGGTCTCAATACCAGCAAGATCCGCACTGTCGATCTTATTGATGACCACAACATCGGCGATCCTCAAAGTCACCTCGCCCGGGTAGTAACGCAATTCATGGCCTGCACGATGCGGATCGACGACTGTCACGTGCAGGTCGGGCACGTAGAATGGAAAGTCGTTGTTACCACCATCCCAGACAATCACATCGCAGCCGTCTGGATCGTTTTCAGCCTCTCTAAGGATGGCCTCATAATCTACGCCGGCGTAAATGACGTTGCCGCGAACAATATGGGGTTCGTACTCTTCCATCTCTTCTATGGTGCATTTGTGCTTTTCCAGATCGGACAACTCCGCGTAACGTTGCATCCTTTGGGCGACCAGGTCTCCATAGGGCATGGGATGACGAATGGCCACGACCTTCAAGCCCTTCGCCATCAGTATCTCAATGATCCTCCGTGAGGTCTGGCTTTTGCCGCAACCGGTTCGAACTGCCCCTACTGAAATGACCGGTTTGCAACTCTTGAGCATGGTGTCCTTGGGGCCCAGTAATACAAAACTGGCGCCAGCCGCTTCCACGATGGCGCTGACGGACATGATGTGTTGATATGAAACGTCACTGTACGAGAAGGTGCATTCGTCCACGTTCAGATCTTTGATCAGCCTGGGAAGATCTTCTTCCGCATAAATTGGAACGCCTTCCGGATAGAGTCTGCCGGCCAATTCAGGCGGATATTTTCGGCCTGCAATGTCCGGGATTTGGGCCGCAGTGAAGGCGACGACGTTACGCGCCTCATTGTCGCGGTAATAGGTGTTAAAGTTGTGGAAATCTCTTCCGGCTGCACCGATGACGATCACATTTCTCTTTGACACGACTTCCTCCTTGTTTTTTGGGATTGATTAACTTCCTAGCGTTGCTACCATCACGGCTTTGATAGTGTGAACTCTATTCTCAGCCTCGTCAAAGACGATGGAGACTGGCGACTCGAACACCTCTTCGGTCACCTCCATCGCCTCCAGTCCGAATCTCTGGTAAATGTCTTCGCCGATAACTGTTTCATGATTGTGAAAGGCGGGGAGACAATGCATGAACTTGACATTGGGATTGCCGGTTTTCTCCATCGCCTCTTTGTTGACCTGATACGGCTTCAGCAGGTTGATTCTTTCCTTCCAGACCTCCTCTGGTTCCCCCATGGAAACCCAGACGTCCGTGCACAGGAAATCGCAATCCTTGACCCCGCTGTCCAAATTATCGGTGATTGCGATCTCTGCTCCGGTCTGCCTGGCGATCTCTTGGGCCTTGGTGACCAGTTCCTGGTGCGGCTGAACGCTCTTGGGGGCCACGGATCGAAAATCCATCCCCATTTGGGCAGCCCCTATCAGCAGCGAATTGCCCATGTTGTTGCGGGCATCGCCCAGGTAGGCAAACTTGACCTGGCTGAGCGGCTTGTCGCTGTGCTCCATCATGGTCAATAGATCGGCCAGCACCTGGGTGGGATGAAATTCGTTGGTCAGGCCGTTCCACACGGGCACTCCGGCATATTTGGCCAGTACTTCCACCCTTTCTTGCCCAAAGCCTCGATATTCAATCCCGTCGTACATCCTGCCCAGAACCCTGGCTGTGTCTTTTACAGTCTCTTTTGTGCCCAACTGAGAGCCCGTTGGCCCCAGATAGGTCACGTGTGCGCCCTGATCGTAGGCTGCCGTTTCAAAGGCGCAGCGTGTTCGGGTCGAGGCTTTCTCAAAAATGAGCGCTATGTTCTTGCCTGTCAATCTCGGCTGCTCAGTTCCGGCATACTTTGCCTTCTTCAGATCCGCAGAGAGATTGAGCAGGAACTCGACCTCGTTGGGAGTGAAATCCAACAGTTTAACGCAATGTCTGTTCCTCAGGTTGAATGCCATTTCTTCCTCCTTAATCCGAAAGGTCCCAGGGCTATCTTAAGGGACTGGTCCTGTTACTGCCTGATAGGATTAGAATTCATCAATTTGCTTGGGTAAGCAATCTTCACTTCTCCTTTCTCGATAAACATCTGTTCTCGGCCCTCTGCTGGGCTGAACTCTCGCTGCCGCGATGCCAAGAACCGCAGGATATCTCCCAGGTTCACTCGTGGTATGAGCGGTGGAGATCCCTGGCCGCCGTCGAAATTGTAGAAACAGGTGGCAAATCACCTTTCACCGGCAGATGAATGATCGTTCCAGTGTGAATCCGGCCAAACCTTTCTCCCATCACCTCAGCGATCCTCCTCAAGCCGTCAAAGCCAGTACAATGCCCAGCAAAGACCCAGTCCACCTCACGCAGAGCCTCAACTGATTTCTTTACCTTTTCCTCACTCGCATCTATGAGATGAAGGCCACCAATAACGGCGTGGACCTTATCCACACCTGTGACTCTCTTCGCGTGCATCATCGTGTTGACGACGCCAGCATGGCAACACCCGGTGACAATAACGAGCCCTTCCTGAAAGTTCAGAATAACGGCCGAGTCATCCCTTTCGTGGTCCTGAACGACTTCTCCATCCACTATTGTGTAAAGGTCCTCCAGCACCTCAAAAGAAGTCACCCTTTCGATCTCTCCCGAGGTGACAACTCCGGTCATCAAGTTTAATGGTTCCTGCGTCAGTGTGAAGACGGCCCCCCTTTGCTCAAGTTGCGTCTGGCTTTGCGCCATGCCAATGTGGCGCACCCCATCCGGGTTGATCTCAAAGCAGGGTCGGAATGTCTTGGGATGTGCGATGACAGGAATTGGCCGGCCGATGGCTTCCAAAATCCCTGGCAGCCCATCAGTATGATCATAGTGACAGTGTGAAAGGAAAATCGTACCGACCTCGTCTAACGATTTTCCCAGGATTCTCAGGTTATGGAGAATTGGCGCTGCTGCTGAATTCGTGTCGTAGAGAACGTGTCTCTCGAAGGTCTCGGTTCTCAGCTCCAACAGCATTGACAGTCCAAATCGACCCAGAAAAGGTGTATCGAAGGCTATCGTGTCTTCTGCAAGAACGCTTATGGTGGCTTCTTGTAGGTAGCCAAGTTCCTTAATCATGACCTTGTCTCCTTCTCCTCCCGCATCCTGTGTCCTACCAGCCTTGCTTCGTTTCCCTGCTCTACCTCTCGAATAGACTACCTGTACCGGGGACGAAATCATTTATCCCCATTACCTTTAAGGCATACCATAAAGAGGCTTGAATTGCGCTTATCACTGGTTTCTTGAGATCTGTTTCCAGAGTCTCAATGATAGGAACAGTCTTCAGATTTGTACAACTGATGAAGACAGCGTCGGCCTCGGGTACATCTGTCTCCCGCGCCAAACGGTAGACGACTTCTAATGGAAGTGCGGCGATTTCATGGTCATCGTCGTAACCCAACCCTTTACATCCTAAGACATCGAAGCCTTGCCTGGTAAAATAATCGACAGCGGGTTCATTGATCTCATCGATATACGGTGTGGCGATGACGATTCTTTGCGCGTTGACGGCTCTGAGGGCTTCAACCGAAGACTGGCTGGTGTTAGTGACGGTGATCCCGCCTGCCATTGTCTTCATTCGCTTGAGTAGTGTTTTTTCCCACTCCGGGCCACCCAAAAAACTGCAACTCGTGCCCCCGAAGAGAATTACATCGCACCTGGCGTGAGCGAGTAGCTGAGTGCATTCTTCGAGTTGTTTTGAACTCAGCATGTCTTTTATCCCCTGGGGAGTCATTTTAGGAAGATCTATCCTGGTTGTTAGGGTGCACACGCCTTCTGGAGACATAGCATAGAACTCGGGCTCCATGACTTCACTCGAAGCCATGTAGATCAAGCCCACCTTGCCTTTCCACCCATAGTTTACGCTGAATATCATTTCTGATTTCTACCTCCATTCATCGTTATCATCTCCTGGCCTCTGACCTAGCCGCCCAAATAGGCTTTCTTGACCTGCTCGTTGTGAAGCAGCCGCTCGGCTATGTCTTCCATCACTATGTTGCCGGTCTCAATGACATAGCCTCGGTTTGCCACTCTTAGGGCCTGGAATGCGTTCTGCTCGACCAACAGAATGGGCGTACCCTCTTTCTGAATTTCGACGATGACATCATAGACTTCCTCGACAAGCACCGGCGCGAGACCCAGCGATGGTTCATCAAGCAAGAGCAATGTCGGGTTGCTCATCAGCGCCCGACCAATAGCGAGCATCTGTTGCTCGCCTCCGCTGAGGGTGTCAGCTTCCTGGCTCTCTCGCTCTGCAAGGCGAGGAAAGAGGTTGTAGACGCGCTCCAAATTCGAGTCAAAAGTCTCCATGTTTTGCGGTAGGTAGGCACCCATTTTCAGGTTTTCGAGCACTGTCATACTCGCGAATATGCGCCGCCCTTCTGGTACCTGACAGATGCCTAGAGCGACGATATTGTCGGGTCGTGTCTTGTCAAGCCGCACGTCGTTGAAGTGGATCGTTCCCTCAGCCGGTCTCAATAGACCGGAAATAGTGTTCAAGAGTGTGCTCTTGCCGGCGCCATTGCTGCCGATCATGGCAACGATCTCTCCCTTGTTGACCTCCAGGGAAACGCCGTGGAGGGCTTTAATTGCCCCGTACGCGACGTGTAAGTTCTCGATCTTAAGCATAGTTACTATTCTCTCGCATTCTCTCGAGGTAGGTCTTGCCAAGATAAGCCTCGATCACTTCCATGGAATTCTGAACCTCTGCGGGAGTCCCTTCGAAAATCTTTTTGCCTTCGTTAATTACAACCACATAGTCGGCAACTGGCATAACGACGCGCATGTTGTGTTCGATGAGAAAGATCGTCTTTTTTAGCTCGCTGCGTATCCATTCGATGAAGTCTGTCAATGTGCCCGCTTCGGCCACATTCATACCGGCTGCAGGCTCATCCAGGAGTAACAAGTCGGGTTCGGCAGCCAGGGCGCGAGCAACTTCGACTCGGCGCTGGTCTCCGTATGGCAGGCTGCTGGCCTGCAAGTCCGCCTTGTCGGCGAGGCCCAATAGGTCCATGTAGTACATCGCCTGTTCTCTTACTCTCTTTTCCTCGGCCTGTGTACCAGGCAAATCGAGCAGCGCATCTATCACAGTCCCTTTGCTCTGGGTGTGCATCCCGATTAGAACATTCTCCAGAACTGTCAGATTTTTGAAGATACGCAACTTCTGAAACGTGCGACACAGGCCCTGCCGGACAATAACCTGCTGCGGTTGGTTGGTGATGCGCTCCCTTTTGAAATAAATATCTCCGCTCGTGATAGGATAAACGCCTGTGATGACGTTAAATAGTGTCGTCTTACCTGCACCATTCGGGCCGATTAACCCCAGGATTTGGCCTTCTTCAATGGTCATGTCCACGTTGTTGACGGCCACCAAGCCCCCAAAAGCCTTTGTGGCCGCCTCTGTGCGCAGCAGCTCTGCCATCAAGGCCCCTCCTGTATACGCGCCTGATCGCGGACAAATAATCTACGAACAGGTTCCAATGATATGTAAGCCTTCCTGATGGACATTCCGGCAATACCTTGAGGGCGGACGATAAGCATCACGACCATCAACAGCCCCACACCTGCCAGGCGCAGGCTGGCAATTTTGACGCCGGTCGTAAACGGTCGCAGCAATTCAGGCAAAGCGCCGAGAATCATCGCTCCGGGTATTATCCCTTCCAGGCTGCCGATACCCCCCAGCGTTTCCATGACTGAAATCATGATTGAATCGGTGAGGGTGAAAGAGTCCGGGCTGAAGAGCGTGGTCCACGAGGCGTAGAATACCCCCGCCAACCCGGCGTATCCCGATGAAATACAAAAGGCCAGCACCTTATACTTGTAGTCCTCCACTCCCATCGCCCTCGCAGCCTCTACGTCGTCGCGCACTGCAAGGCATGCCCTCCCGAAGCGCGAGAACAGCAAGCGTTCGACAGTCACCTGTGTGAACACGACGAGGGCCAACATGAGGAAGTAGAACGGCACCTCCCCCTTGAAGGTGTAGCCAAAGATGACCGGGCGCGGGATGCCTGGCAAACTCATAGGCCCACGCGTGAGATCGACCCAATTGATGGCCACGACGCGGATGATCTCCCCAAAGCCCAATGTCACCATGCCAAGATAGTCACCGCGCAAGCGCAAAGCCATCAGCCCAAGTATCAGCCCGGACAGGAGCGATGTGAGGCCCCCGACCAATAGGGCCGGCCAGAATGACCAGCCATTATTGAGCATCAGGAGTGCGCCCGTGTAGGCCCCGATTGTGACGAACGCCGCATGCCCCAGCGCAAGCGGGCCGGCAAAGCCCGTTACGAGGTTGAGAGAAACGGTCAAAACCACCCAGATACCCAGCAGCACCAGGACGTGCAGGACAAATGCCGAGCGCACAAATATCGGTATCAGGAGGGCGATAACGAGCGTCAGCGTAAGGACGCGAATCCTATCAGGAAACCATTTCATAGTGAACTCTTCTGCTTTCTGGCAAAGATGCCGGTTGGACGGAAAAGCATAACCAAGATCAAGATGGCAAACGCAATTGCGTCACGATATCCAGACGCTACCAGCCCCGCGCCCAGGTTCTCGCCCATGCCAAGCAATAACCCGCCCAGCATGGCCCCGGGTATACTGCCGATGCCCCCGGCGACAGCGCAAATGAACCCTTTCAAACCGGCTATCCAGCCCATCGTCGGATAGACGGCCCGGTAGTACGCCCCGACGAGAATCCCGGCCACAGCACCGAGCGCCGAGCCAATCGCAAAGGTAACTGAGATGACTGTATCGGCGTTGACACCCATCAGATAGGCCGCGCCTAAATCCTCTGAGCAGGCCCGCATGGCCCTCCCCATGCGCGTTTTCGTCACAAATAACTGGAGCGCCAGGAGCAGAATCAATGCCGTTGCAAACATGAACACTTGCATACCTGTGAGGACGGCCCCGCCTATGTATATCTTTACCCCCTCAAAGAGAGCCGGTGTGCGCCTCGGCGCTGGGCCCACCAGGAACTCCATACCGTAGGTTATTAACAGCGACACGCCGACAGAACTCATGAAAGTTGTCAAACGACTCCTGCCACGCGTCGGTTTGTAGGCCACCTTCTCCATCAGTACTCCAAAGATGGCCGCTCCTACCATCGCAATCAGGGTTGCGAGGATGAAACTTGGCCAGAGAGGCATGCGTTCGAGGAAGAATATCCACAGGAAGTAAGCGATGTACGTTCCGGTCATGTATACCGCGCCATGACCAAAGTTGATAAACTTCAGTATCCCGTAGACCATCGAGTAGCCAATGGCGATGAGGGCGTAGGCCATGCCGATGGCTACACCACTGATGAGCTGCTGAAGAAGAAAATCTAGTTTCACAGATTCATCCCCGTCGTAACGTGTCCAAGCATTCCACTAATTGTCACTTGGTCGCTTGGTCTGTAAGATGCCAACCCCCAAGTTGATGAGCGGCCCCCGGATTGAGAACCGGCTCATCAACTTGGGTCAATCATTCTCTATGGCTCTTGGCAATTAGCTGGTGGGCAGCATTGTGAGTAGCAAACTGTCCGTCAAGTTCACTCTACAACCTCAGCCCACGTTCCATTCTGGATTTCGATCGGGACGTACATTCCCGGCGCGAAACCGCGCTCTCCGTACTCGTCGAAGGAGATGTTGCCTGTAACACCTCTTATGTTATCCACGTTGGTGGCAAGCCATTCCCTGACACCTTCACGACCTGAACACTCCGAGCTCTCCAATGCCTGGACGATCAGGTTGATAGCGTCAAAGGCATAACCACCAGGGTTATTGGGACCCACCCCAAAGGCGTCGTTGTGAGCCTGGACAAAGGCAGTGATAACTGGATCTTCCGATTCGGGTAGGTATGCAGCTACAGTCCGCGTGCCCTCGACCGACTCGCCGCCTAGGTTGATGATCTCAGGCGCGTAGAGACCATCCGAGCCATAGAGCGGCGCCTCAAGATCCAGGTCTGCCGCCTGGGTTGCCCAGTAAGCCCCTACCTGGTACTGGATCATCGCGACAACCACTTCTGCCTCAGCAGACTTGAACTTGGAAATGACCGCACTCAAGTCAGTCTGGTCTTTCAGCACTGCCTCTTCGACTACGCACTCTCCACCGAGTTTTGCAATCTCTTCCTTGAACGCTTCGTGCAACCCCAGGCCATAGTCAGTGTTTTCGTAAAGACACCCAATCTTTGTATAGCCCTCGCTAGCCACCCAATTGGCCAAATAGATAGACTGGTTCTGTCCGGGTGGGTAGGCACGGAAAGTCCACTCGCCACCTATCTTGGGGATATCAGGGGCAGCCGCGTAGTAGTTGAGCTGCACCAATCCGCACTCGTTGAAGACAGGGGCTTCTGCCAGAGCAACCGAACTGTTGTAGTCGGCTACCGCTGCATATACTGCTTCGTCAGCACAGAGCAATGTAGCAATATTGACGCCCTCTTTAGGGTCAGCCTTGGTGTCGTAGGCTTTGAACTCCAGCATGCGACCACCACAGACGCCACCGGCCTCGTTGATGAGGTCAACGGCTAGTTTAGCCGCGTCTGCTGCGCCCTGTCCATCAACCCCATCCGGTCCGGTCAGGGGTCCAACGAAGGAAATCTTTATTGTCCCGGCTGCCGCAGGGCCGCAACCAGCGACCAACAGTGCCACCACCACAACCATAGCTGCTAACGCAGCAAACCTCTTCATACTCTTGCTATACATCTGTTTTCCTCCTTGTTGTTAGAGTGATTACCTGCTTCCTATGAGAATTCGGTTACGCTACTCGGGAAGCGCTTTGCCTTGGATATCCTGTCGTTTCGCCTTTCACCACCTCCTTCCCCTGGGAACTTTCAAGGTTCTCGTTCCAACTCGAACGTGGAGCAATGGACTCCGCCGCCATGTGCGGTAAAGCAGCTATACTCAGGATCAAATACTTCCAACCCCCATGCCTCCAACATCTCGTTAATCCGGTTGCCTCTGAATGAAAGAACCCTGTCACCTCCGAGAGCAAGCACGTTGATTTCGCACTTCCTGGCGTATTCCCCTGGTAATTTGATCTGATCCCAACCCAGGGCATCAAGGAAGCCGCTGAAGTATTCCGGGGCCGCATCTTCACAAACCAGGGCTAATTTCTCTGCGACTGGTTGAAAAATCATGTCCAGGTGGTTCCACTTGGAGAGAAACTCAACAACAAAAACACGTTTTCCATATTCACCCAGGATTTCTCTGGCATTTTCAAACCCGGAGTACGTGCTGCGATTGCCGTTGCCGATGACAAGCGTGTCCTCGTCAAGCCAGAAACAGTCACCGCCTTCCATAGCCCCTCTGGTAATTTGAGTGGGCAAGAGACTTTCACCTGATTTCTCCAGGGTCCTTTTGGCCACAACCTCTTCACCTTTTCGTTCGACGTAACGGAAACGACCGACCAAAACTCCGTCTGATGTATTAACGCCAAGGTCCCGTGTAAACATCTGCCATGGGAGTTTCTCTGGAGTTAATTCGACCCAACTGACATCGATGTTGAGTTGGTTGAACACATCCTCCAGTTCTCTGTGTTGTTTATCTTTCGTCTCCTGATCATGCTTGATCCCGGCATCGTCGAGATCGCGGGCAACATCACTGACAGGGATGTTTTGATGATATGCCGGCTTGCCCAGTAAGACGCGCTTTAGTTTCCCGGTTGAGTTGTACACAGCAGTTTTTTTGCAGTCCATTATTCAATTCCCATCTGAGAACTTTCCTTGAAGTTCAGTACGCAGGAACTTCTAGCATCTCTCATTAATAACTTTCCGGCTCATAGGGCTTTCCAACGGTCTTCGGCGCAGCCGTCCTACCCACGAGCCCGGCCAGCGCTACAATCGTCAACAAGTATGGGACCATAACAAGGAACTGATATGGAATATTAACCCCATAAGTCTGCGACCAAGTCTGTGCCCGCAACTGCAGAGCGTCTGCCGCTCCAAAGAACAGGCAAGCAGCCGCAACCCACGTTGGATTCCAACTGCCGACTGCGAGTGCAGCCAGAGCAATGAACCCTCGACCGGCTGTTAGATTTGGCCCAAACATGCCCAGATCAGCCAGGACAAGAGCACTTCCGCCCAGCCCAGAGAACACTCCGCTGAGAATCACACCGATATACTTGAGTCGAAACACCGACACTCCGGCGGTAGCGACAGCATGGGGGTGATCTCCGACGGCTCGGATGTTGAGCCCCCAACTAGTACGGTACAGAATCCAGGTAGCTACCAGTGGCAAGGCGAACGCGATCCAGACGATCACCGGTTGGGCAAAGAGTACTGGTCCGAGTATGGGTATCTCTTGCCATGCGGGCGGCGCCAATTTCGGATACAGTGCTACCCGGGGCCTATACTTGAATCCCTCATAGAGCGGGCCATATAACAGATTTGTCAGCCCCAGGGCCAATAGGTTAATCGCCGCGCCCGAGACAATCTGGTTAGCACGCCGAGTTACCGTCAGGTAGGCGTGTATGACAGCCAGCAGACCACCAGCCAACATCGCACAAAGGGTACCTACCCAAACACTTCCTGTGACGAGGTCTCCGGCGACTGCGGCCATCGCGCCAACCAGCATCATGCCTTCCATACCGATGTTGAACACGCCGATGCGCTCTGTAAACACCCCGCCGATGCCAAGCAGCATGAGTGGCGCGGCCATACGGACGCTCGCCAAAAGCCAGTCATTGAATATGCTACTGATCTCCATGAACCGCCCTCTCCTGTTCAGGCTCTTGCTCCCGCTCCCGCCGGGTGACACGCGCGCGCTCGGTGAACCCGATTGCGATTACGAATAACACCGCCAGAGCCTGGATGACCGACGCTATAGGCGTTTCGATACCGACCACTACCTGCATTTTGCCCGCCCCTGCCCGCAGGGCTCCAAAGAAGATTGCCGTGAGGATTACACCCAGAGGATTGCCGTTGGCCATCAGAGCAACCGCAATCGCATCATACCCCAGACCTTGTGAGAAACGGTCGAACAGTCTGAGTTTGAGCCCTATGACCTCGCTGGTGCCTGCGAGACCACCCAACCCACAAGCCACCGACAACGCAGTGAATATCTGCCGCCGAACGTCAACCCCGGCGTAGCGCGCTGCTTCAGGGTTTTCCCCGACCATTCTGGTTCGAAAGCCAAAGTTGGTGTAGCGCAGCACGAAGTGCAAAAACACGCCCAGGACAAGCCCCAAGACGATGCCTCCGTGCAGGCTGGTTCCCTTGATCAGGATGGGCAGGTGTGCGCTGGGCAGAATGAGAGGCGATTGTGGGTAGAAGACACCCTGCTCACCCAGCGGTGCGTATTCTTGCACGAGAAAACTGGCAAGCTGAATACCCACATAATTCAGCATCAGGGTAACAACGATTTCGCTCACTCCCCGATAAGCGCGCAGATAGGCGGGGATCAGCCCCCAAAGAGCACCACCGACAAATCCCGCAACAACGGTGAGAAGCAGGTGTAGCCATGGCGGCACAGGAAGGGGGGAAATACCCACGGCGGTCGCGGCTATCCCACCTGCGTATATCTGTCCTTCCGCCCCCACGTTCAACAAACCAGCCTTGAACCCGAGGGCAACACCAAGCCCCCCCAGGAGCAGAGGTGTGGCTCGGACACCTGTATTGGCCAAGGCAGCGACACTGCCGAACGCTCCCTGCAACATGGCAGTGTACGCAGCGATTGGATTCGCGCCTCTAGCCAAGATCAACCCGGCTGAAACAAGCAGGGCTAAGGCAATTGCGAGGAATGGCCTTGCGTATGGAAGTACGAACCCTCCCAAGCCAGGCAATACGGTTGCTGTGCGTTTTTTCATACAGTCTCTCCCGCCGCCATTTCTGCAACCTCGCGATGTCCTAGCATCAGTTCTCCTATCAAACCAACGTCCGCGCTTTCGGCATCCAACTCTCCCATAATCTGGCCTTCGAACATGATGATGATGCGGTCACTGAGAGCCAGCACTTCGGGCAACTCAGTTGAAATGAAAAGCACCGCTGCTCCACGATTTCGCTCTCTCAGTAGCATCTTGTGGGCACTTTCTATCGCACTGACGTCCAGCCCTCTGGTTGCCTGAGAGGCGACCACCAGCGCAGGATCGCCGCTTAACTCACGAGCCACCACAACTCTCTGCTGGTTTCCACCGGACAAGAATCGAACTGGCATCATAGAATGTGGCGTCCTGATGTCGTACTCCTGGATGAGAGTGTTGGCCTCCTGCTGTATCGCGCCCCATTGCATAACGCGATGTCGTGTGAAACGGGGTTCTGCGAACGTTTTTAAGATCAGGTTCTCTGCTACGCCAAATCCGAGCACCAGCCCCGTCTTGCGCCGGTCCTCCGGAATGAAGCCTAGCAGTGAGGTATCACGCACGACCCCGCTAACAGGTTTGCCGTTGATTTGGACGGTGCCACGAGTGGGTTGGCGCAAACCCGCGATGCACTCCGCCAGCTCCCTCTGCCCGTTGCCGTCCACTCCCGCCACCCCAACGATTTCCCCAGCGTACGCGTTCAGGCTCAAGTCTCTCAGCGCCAGAGTGCCGCGGTCGTCCTGACAACTGAGACCATTGATTGCGAGCACGGCTTGCTTGGACTCAGAGAGTGGTCGTGATCGTCTATCCAGGAACACATCTCGCCCGACCATCATCTGCGCCAGTTGGGAGGGCGTTGTTCCTCTGGGGTCCACGGTGCCAACAACGTGACCATCTCGCAGCACAGTAACCCGATCGGCAACCTCTTTCATTTCCCTGAGTTTGTGACTGATAAAGACGATCGAACAGCCCTCGTCAGCCAGGTACCGTATGGTCTTAAAGAGCCGTTCCACCTGAGAAGGCGCAAGGACGGCCGTGGGCTCGTCGAGGATCAATATGCGTGCATCCCGGAAAAGTAGCTTGAGAAACTCCAGCCACTGTTGGTCTCCCACCGGAAGCTGCCAGACAGGGGTTGAGGGATCAAGGTCAAGATCGTACTCTTTGGTCAGTTCCCTGAAACGGGCACGGGCTGGGTTAAGGTCGAGCAGAGGCGGGCGCTCCAACGGGAGGCCCAAGACGATGTTCTCAAGCGCGGTCAGGTTCTCGACCAACATAAAATGCTGGTGGACCATTCCTATGCCGAGATCGTTTGCTGCCCGTGGTGAGGTCACCTCGACTTTTTTGTCGTTGATGAATATCTCTCCGCTGTCCGGCTGGTGAATACCAAAGAGTATGTTCACGAGAGTTGTCTTGCCTGCGCCGTTTTCACCCAGCAGGCCATGTACTTCTCCTGCCTTCAACTCGAACGTAACGTTGTCGTTCGCCAGGACGCCCGGAAACCTCTTGGTTATCCCCACCATTCGCAGCGCGATATCACCATTTCGATCCACGTGATAAACCTCCAAATAAACCCCACCCCGCCCCACCCCATCGCTGGAGTGGGGCGGGTTCTGATCGAGAGACTTTGTCCTATGGCTCGATTTCAATCTCTCCGGGCTTTACCCTATTCTTGCCCGAACATCTTGATCTCAAGCTCCCCGGACTTCATCTTCTCATAAACCGCTCGGACTCTCTCCTGCACATCTGGAGGCGTCAAATTGGTCATGTGGATGTCTACGCCGGTGTGCACATTCAGCCACTCTTTCTCGCCCTGCGGAACCATTCCGCAGGCCAAGCGGTAGATCATGTCGCCAGGGAACCCTATGGCGCTGCCGATTACCGCACCCGGCCCCAGGTCGCTTGAGTCACGATAAAGGCCGATGGCATACACGCCCTCATCCTCTGCCGCAGCGATGATGCCCGCGTCAGCAGCATCGACATGGTGGTAGAGCACGTCCGCGCCGTCGGCGATCAGAGCCAGGGCGGCCTCACGCGCCAGGGTCACATCCGCCCAGTCTCCCGTGTAGACCTCGTCAACCTCTATCTCCTTGCCGCAGTAGTTGACCCCCTCCACAAACGCATCAAAGGCTGCCGCCATGACGGGGATCTCCATTGCGCCAACGACGGCGACGTGATCGGTCTCGGTCATTTCGCAGGCCAGCACTCCCGCCAGGAAGCTCATCTGGTTGTAACCGATGATCATGATGCTGACATTGTCGCCCTCTGGGAGGCCATTCGTGTCGCCGAACCACAGGTCAGGGTACTCGGCCGCTACTTGTGCGATGGCGTCCGCGTACTCACCGCCGTGGCCGAGGATGACGTCATACCCTTCGGCGGCATAGTTGCGGAAGACCTCAACCTGCTCATCTGGAAAGACATCCTCGGTATAGGCGATTTCGACGCCACATTCTGCCGCAGCGCGCTGGAGGCCTTCGTAACCGAACTGGTTCCACGACTGGTCAGAAACGACTCCCGGGAACGCCACCGCAACCTTGAGCTTCTCCTCCTCAACAGGGGCTTCAGCAGGAGCCTCTTCTCCGAACATCTTGATGTCAAGCTCCCCGGACTTCATCTTCTCATAAACCGCTCGGACTTTCTCCTGCACATCCGGAGGAGTCAAATCGGTCATGTGGATGTCTACGCCGGTGTGCACATTCAGCCACTCTTTCTCGCCCTGCGGAACCATTCCGCAGGCCAAGCGGTAGATCATGTCGCCAGGGAACCCTATGGCGCTGCCGATTACCGCACCCGGCCCCAGGTCGCTTGAGTCACGATAAAGGCCGATGGCATACACGCCCTCATCCTCTGCCGCAGCGATGATGCCCGCGTCAGCAGCATCGACATGGTGGTAGAGCACGTCCGCGCCGTCGGCGATCAGAGCCAGGGCGGCCTCACGCGCCAGGGTCACATCCGCCCAGTCTCCCGTGTAGACCTCGTCAACCTCTATCTCCTTGCCGCAGTAGTTGACCCCCTCCACAAACGCATCAAAGGCTGCCGCCATGACGGGGATCTCCATTGCGCCAACGACGGCGACGTGATCGGTCTCGGTCATTTCGCAGGCCAGCACTCCCGCCAGGAAGCTCATCTGGTTGTAACCGATGATCATGATGCTGACGTTGTCGCCCTCTGGGAGGCCATTCGTGTCGCCGAACCACAGGTCAGGGTACTCGGCCGCTACTTGTGCGATAGCGTCCGCGTACTCACCGCCGTGGCCGAGGACGACGTCATACCCTTCTGCGGCATAGTTGCGGAAGACCTCAACCTGCTCATCTGGAAAGACGTCCTCGCTATAGGCGATTTCGACGCCACATTCTTCCGCAGCGCGCTGGAGGCCTTCGTAACCGAACTGGTTCCACGACTGGTCAGTAATGACCCCCGGGAACGCCACTGCAACCTTGATTTTCTCCACAGGGGCTTCAGTAGGAGCCTCAGTAGGAGCCTCAGCAGGAACCTCAGTAGCCGCTTGTCCGCATGCCGAAAGAACCATTGTTAGTACAGCGACGACGGCGAACACAACTTTAAGGTGCTTATTCATTTTTCTCTCCTTCTTCCCTAGATTGTATGGGCTTCATGGTCACATGGGTTTCCGTGTCGACTTCGATGCGCTAATGTTCAAAGCCATTGAGTGTCTTTCGTCCCCGTTACATCACCTCCTTACTCATGTGCTCAGAACCCACGTGCTCGGAGTTCCCACACAGTTCTCGTCACGGTCCGAACTCTCGCTGGGCTATCTGCACGATTGCGCCCACAACCTGCTTTGCCAGCTTCTCCCCTTTCTCGCGCGAAGCATAGGTCGCCTTGTAAAGGACGCCAGACTTTGGGACGATGTCATCTGGCGGCGGAAAGATGGAGTATGTTACCTTTCGCTCGCTCTGGTCGTCAATGATCTTATCCTCTCGAACTAGTTCGGGAGCAAAGTACTGCATGAGCGAGGTTTCTGTAATGGACGCATGCTCCGTGTCCCATCCCGGGAAGCCCGCCTCCGCAAAAAGCTCGTCAACCATCTCATCTGAAACCTGATCCCACCACGACAGGATCACGACAAGTGCATCATCCACCTCGCGCATGAGAAGCTCTACTGCCTCGGTCACAAATGCGACGTTCTCGTAGTGACCGTTGAGGAGGAGGAATTTTCTCCCGCCATGACGATATGTCTCCCGCAGGATGTCGAGCGTCAAGTTGATCAACGTGGTCCCATCCAGGCTTGTCGTTCCGGGGAACAGTGGCCCGCCACCGCTAGTGGGATCTGACTTATACCCGTATGCAATCGGCGGCAATATCATAACGTCCAGTTTCTCGGATACCATCTTCGCCAGGTTTGTTGGGATCACGACATCGACGTTCAAAGGTAGGTGGGGCCCATGTTGCTCCAGTGCGCCCAGCGGGAGGATGATGATCCTTCGGCTTACCTCATCCCGATACTCTTCCCAAATCATGTGTTCTACTAGCATCACTTGGCCTCCTTTATCTGAGCCTCTTGTCACATTCGAGCAGAGGCTTCTGCCCTTAGAATCCCTCTATCTGATGTGGAAAGTAGTCCTCGCACTCACCATCGCGGTAAACATCGACGGTGGTGCAGTGCAATGACCCACCAAATGGAACCACCTTCTCGTAGGGCACAGGAACAACTTCAAACCCCAGTTTGGTGAGCTGTTCAATGTACTTTGTCTCGTGCGCTTCCACGCAGATGGCGTTCGGTCCTAGAGAGAGCGCGTTCATGAAAATCGGGTTTGGCCCTCTGCGAGGCGTTCCGAAGGCGTCGAGCACTTCCTCATACTTATAGGTCGGGCCAGCTGTCTCGACGATCTCCCAATCGTTTATCTCGAGGAGTTTCACCAGTTCTTCGGTCAAGATGGGACGCGTGGGATTGTGCATCACCAAGCCGGGGCGCAAGGGCATCAGGATCACATCTTGGTGAAAGGCGTAGTATACGTCCTCAGTCGTACCGTACTGGATCTCGTGCACGCGGATGCCTTTGGCGCCGAAATAGCGCTTGAGCCAGTCGATCCCGGCGTTGTTGGTCACACAGCCATGGTACCAGAAGATGTCCTTTCCCAGTCGCATGGCGCATGCCGCGTCCCACATCGGCTCGATGTCGGTCAAATGGAAGCGACTCTCTTCCATACGCTTCTGCTTCGTCTCATCTGACCATTCGTTGTAGTACTTGTACCAGTAATTCTTCACATAGGATTTGTCCGTCAGACGTGGCTTCGGCGCGGCGGTCCACAAGAATTCCGGATCCTCCTTGAAGTACCGCTCGAAAATGGGACGTAGGTTAAGGAACTCCCACCACCGTTGGCGCTGTGCACCTGGGGCCTCGATGATCTGATTCCCGACCGTCACGAAGAGGTCACGTGGGGAAGATGCGCTGCGGACATTGGACATCGTCCAATCCGGAGTTCCGTTGCCACGTCCTTCTAGATACGCTGGATGCACCTCAACTCGATCGACGATTATGCCACGATCAGTCAAGATCTTCTCGAAGTGATCCATTTGCTCTTGCGCCTCTTCGACCATCTGCCGGGGATATGGCCCATAGGTGCCGATGGGATATCCACCATCAGGCTGATGAGAGTATGCACCAGGCTCAGGCGCGGGGACGTGAGTCCCTTCAGGGCGACCCAAGATTACTCTCTTGAGGGGATCCCATTCATTCCAGGAATTTACGATCTTTGTCATGATTTTTTCTCCTAATTCTATATAGCAATGCTTTTGTGTTTTCAATGCACACAACACACATTTCTAAAATCCTTGCACCTGCTTCGGGAAGTAGTCCTCACACTCACCCTCTCGGTAGACATCCGCGGTCCCGCAGTGCAGACCGCCCCCGAATGGTGACACCTCATAGAATGGAACCGGGACGACTTCAAAGCCATGCTTATCGAGCAGTTCTAGCATAGGGGGCTCACTGGCTTCAACACAAACGGTCTTCGGATCAAGCACGAGAATGTTCATGTTAAGCCAGATACTGCAGAAGGTAATCGGCCTTTTCTTCTTAAGAACCGATTTCGGGGCCTCCACAATTTCCCAGCCGTTCTTCTCGAACAGTTCCCTTTGTGGTTCCAGCGGGGTCCGCACCGGATTGAAAAGCACCAGACCAGGGCGAAGAGGAACGAGGGTCGTGTCCATGTGCCACGGCGTGAGTTCCCTATACCTCACCTTGTGGATTCGATGGGCAGGATAATGTCGCCGCAACCAGTCAATACCAGCATCATTGGTAACCATTGACTTCTGGACGAAAAGATCCCTTCCGAAGCGCACAACATCGGCAGCATCGAACAACGGCTCCACTTCTGTTGGTATCCAGTCGCTCTTTTCGGCTCGCTCCCACTTCTCTTCTTCGCTCAATGACTCCCATTCCTTCCAGAAGTCTTTCTTGTAGGTGCGCTCCGTCAAACGCGGTTTGGGCGCCGCCGCAAAGCGGAAGTTCGGATCTTCCTTGAAGTACCGCTCAAACAATGGTCGGTAGCAAAGATACTCATACCAGCGACTCCGGTACGACATGGTTGCTTCCAGGATTTCATTGCCCACCGTGAGCAACAAATCCCGAGGGGGCATACATCCGAACATCGACTCTTGCTTCCAATCAGGAGTCTGCACCGTCTGACTGAAGTCAATCGGGGTAGGCCGGTCTACGCGAATGCCCCGGCTCTCCAGGATTGCGGCGAAATTGTCCAGCTGTTCGTTGGCTTTCTCTTCCATTTCCTTGGGGTAGGGCCCGTACGTTCCCAGGGGGAACCCGTTCTCCGGCCAATCGCGTTGAATGGCGATCTCAGGGGCCTGAACCATGGTCCCGTCGGCGCGGCCAACAATAATGTGTTTTAGCGGGTCCCATTCATTCCACGAGTTCACTACTGTTTTTCTTGATTCCTCTCCCATCATACCCCCTGTTTTTAGGATTAGCTAATCACTCCTAACTCAAACTTTCGTTCGTATAGGTCAAGCCCGATGAAACTCTCAATGTTGGCGATCCCTGGGATCTTCCTAAACCTTTCAACAACAAAGCGCCGGTATTCCTCCATGTTCTGACAAACATAGTGAACAAAGAAGTCATACCGGCCAGCAACCATAACCACGTTCGTAACCCCTGGAATCGAAAGAAGGATTGCCGCCACCTTGCCAGGACTTGCTCCCGTTTCAAGCCTGATTCCGACAATTGCGAACGTGTTGTAACCAATTTTGTAGGGGTTCATCACCAATATGACATCCATCACCCCCGATGCCTTCAGGCGCTTAACCCGGTTGCGGATGGTGGCGCCCGTCACATTCCATTTCTCGGCAAACTCGACGTATGAAAAGAAAACGTCCTTCTGGTGCATCTCCAGGATGTCTCGATCAAGATCATCCAGAGAAGCCGCCACCTTGTGCTCGGGCAGATCTTCATCTGCCTGAATTCGCAACACATGATTGTGCCTATGACCCATCTCGCTTACGTCCATCAGCCCTCTCTACGCTCAGCCTGCCAATGCGACTGCTATGGATCGACGTCCACTCCTACGGTACACTCACATTATGGTATGTATCTGTCGCCTACTCGCCGTGAGCTATCTCCCAGACCTGCTCATAATACTCGTCGGCAATCGCAGCGATCGCTTCTACTGCGACGGACGGTTCCTCTGCGTCCAAGGAGTCGCCGAGTAGCACATGTTCATACCAGACGGCGTTGGTGTTATCCTTCGTGTCGAGAGAGAACCTGCCAAGCAGGAGTTGGTTGTTCTTCTCAGCCAAGAAGCGGGTGAGCCTGGGTGTGACCTCACTGACGCTCAGGACTACCGGGGCTATCAGTTTCACCAAGGTCCGCTCACCCCACTCCATCGGCTTGATTATCACAGCCACTGAACCCTGTCGGGCTGTAATAGTCCCGTCCTCATAGTCCACTTCATGGCTCACTTGCTTCTGGCGTAGGTAGGTTTTGATGTATCTTCTCAATAAATAGGGGCAAAGCTGACGAGGCATCTTGATGTACCCCAAGATGTAGCGCATCTGCGCCGCAGGCCCCTAGATATGGTGGTCAGAATTACTTTGCCTCCAAGTGTGCCCCGAATTAAGATACGTTTTGATCTTACTGCGCAGCGCCTCCATGGTCTTTGATTCAGTTATCATAATATACCTCCCTGTGCTTGGGCAAATCTTCGGTAGCATTATAACAGAAAAAAAATTTCCTGTCAACATCTTTTTTGAGATGAAACTCGAAGCGCGGTTGTTTTTCGGAAAGGAAAAATGATCAGCCTATGCTCAGAGAGGGTTTGCAACCCTCATTTTTGCCATGCAGAGCCTCGTTTTAGCCCAAGACGACAGGTTACTACTCAGGCATGTCTGGAAAGTGGCAATCTCACCCAGTCAATAGCTTTGTAATGATGTCATTGCGAGCGTAGCGAAGCAATCTCCCGCCAGCAAGTTGGGGATTGCCACCGCGAGTACTCGTGGCGGTGCTTCGTCACTTCGTTCCTCGCAATGACAGGGTGAGTAGTAACGACGGCGGTTGCAAACCGCCTTGGGGCACATGGCTGAGTGGTTACAAGCGTTCGTCTGCGTTCAGAATCCTGACTCGAGCGCCTGCTCCAGGTCGCTCAGCAGGTCCTCCACCGCCTCAATCCCCACCGACAAACGCACCAGCCCGTCACTGATGCCGATGCGCGCTCGTTCCTCCGGGCTCAACGCGCGGTGGGAGGAGTGGGCCGGGTAAAGAACCAGCGTGCAGACGTCCCCCAGCGTCGTGGCCGGCAGGCAGACCCGCAGCGATTCAAAGAAGCGGAAAACCTGGCGCTGGTCCGCCTGGGCCAGTTCGAAGGACACCATGCCCCCATATCCCCGCTCCCCAAACAGCCGTTCCGCCAGCGCGTGCTGGGGATGAGATGGGAGGCCGGGGTACAGCACCTGGCTCACCCTGGGGTGTCCCTCCAGCCAGCGGGCCACGGCTAAGCCGTTCTCGCAGTGTTGGCGCATCCGCAGCACCAGGGTCTTGATCCCCCGCAACACCAGCCATGCCTCCTGGGGTCCCAGGTTAGCGCCGGTCACTTTGAGCACCTCGAACAGGTCCGCCCGCCGGGTCTCTGAAGTGACCACGACCCCGCTCAACACGTCGCCGTGCCCCCCCAGGTACTTGGTACTGCTGTGGATCACCACGTCGGCCCCCAGGTTCAGGGGTTGCACCAGGCAGGGGGTGGCGAAGGTGTTATCTACCAACAGGGCTGCCCCGTGCCGGTGGGCTATGCCGGCCAGCGCCGGCAGGTCCGCCACCTTGAGCCGTGGGTTGGAGATCGTCTCCACCAGCAAGGCCACCGGCCCGAGTTTCGCACAGGCCGCCTCCACTGCCTCCAGGTCGGCCACGTCCACAAAGCGCGCCGTGACCCCCTGGGACTGCAGGAGTTGGCTCAGCAGGGCGTAGGTAGCGCCGTAGAGGTCCTGCGCCGCGACCACCGTCGAACCTGCCCGGGCCCCCGTGGCCAGCAGGGCGGCGTGGACGGCTGCCATGCCGGAACCGAAGGCCAGAGCGGTCTCCCCCTCTTCCAGCGCGGCCACGGCCTCCTCCAACGCGGTCACGGTGGGGTTGCCGTAGCGGGTGTAGACGTACCCCTGGCGCGTTCCAGCGAAGACTGCATCCAGGTCTTCCATGTGCTCATACCGGTACGTGACCGAGGGGTGAATGGGGGGCACGGTGGGGATGAAGTCGGGGCGGGGGCTGTGCATGCCGGCGTGCACGGCACGGGTCGCTAAGCGACGGTCTGTCAGATCGTTCATCGAAACCTCCTGTAAGCGGGTGGTGGGAGTCATGTAGACCCTTCGTATCCTCTCAATAAGTCGGGGAAGGTGGGGCAAATTGCCAATTTGCCCTACGTTGGCCCCAGAATATTGAGATGATACGACCCTTCTTTGTGCGGCTGCGCGAATCTCCTCTGAGTGATGCTAATCAGCGAAAAGCGCGGGGCCGCGGGTTTGCCTTGCAGCGAGTTGTCAAGATTGATCCCAGGCAATCATGCTGGTGCCAGCGGTTGTGCTCCCAACGCCAGCAAATGTTCATTCGCCGGGTGATCCAGTGTGTACACTTGCTTTCCCCAGCCCAGCACTTCTTGCGCCAACTGCTCTGTCTTGCTGCCGGGCTGAGCGTGGGCGATCAGCACGGTATCGGCCAGGGCGGCCACGAAGCGGTTGCGGACCAGCGCTGTGTCCGCCGTCAAACGCCGCACCTTTTCTCCAAACGGCGACATGAGCAGCATCCGCCCCGCCGCCGTTGGTTTTCTGTACTCCCGTTTCAAGCGCATCTTGACCAGGCTGCGGGCTGGGCAGACGATGACGGGCTGTGGCCCGCGCAACAGCACTGCCAGGCACTCCTGCTCTACCGGCGAGTGGAAGCCGCTGATGACCGTCACCACGCCGGTGCGCCACTGCTGCGCCAGGTCATGCACCTGCAAGATGATGCCGGCCGGTGCTTTGGTGGAGCAGAACAGGGCCAGCAGCGGCCCGTTGCGCTTGAACCAGATGTCCCGCTCTCCCCACAACGTGACCGTTGGCGGGGCCAGTTCTTCCAGGTGGTCTGCTAGTTGGCGTGGGTAATCAACTGCACCCCAGCGCAAGTAGGCCAGTCGCGCTATACCACGGCTACGCAAAGGCAAATACCTCCATCTGAACTGTTCTGACGGGTTGCACTTGGCCGTGTATCAATTGACGCACTCTTTCCGTCGTGGTGCGGCTAAATGTGGCTTCACCACAGCGGGCGCACCTTGTAACTGGAATATTTTCGATCAAAACCCGTTTCCCCTTAATAAGGAAAACCTCGTCGGTGGAACCCTCATAGGCTTGTACAGAGCCACAGACGTGACAGCGAAACATTTTCACCTCCTGTGCATGTAATCGTACCATTCGGTTTCATCGGGTTCATACAGAGTAATGATTTTTACTAACTCTGTGTCAGCATACGATACCTGCAAATGCAAGGGACGTTCTGTCTCGGTAAAGCCCAGCAGCAAGCAGCTTGGTGAATACTTGTCGTTGGGATAATCTTCGATGAGCATTGCTTTTGCGCCGGCCTGTCTTATTTCCAACTCGCTGATGTTGCGTTCAACGGCGCGTTTGAAGGCATGGCGACTGAACTCAAATTTCCCTGACGCTAATTGCCGGCGAATTTCTCCAGGTGTTTTCATTCCTGAGCCTCGAACAGGGCATCACCCAGGCGGTACTTGATGTCGTAGTTGATGATGAAATCCAGTTCTTCGGCGGTGAAGCCGTAGTGCTGGGCCAGCACGCGGTCTATTTCGTCTATGATGGGTTTGGAAAAACGAGGGCGAAATGATTGTATACGAATTTCCCCTGTTTGTTTTTGCTGTCTTACAGTGTATCTAGAATTCTCATCTAGGCTCATCATAAGTTCGCTAGCTAGCCTCTGAAACCTAACATCTTTCTCAATATTACGGAGAATAGGAAAACTTCGAATATCGCTAGGGTTTAGGTCTCGACAGTTAGTTTTAACAATATACAACCAGTAGAAAAGATTACTATTTATACAACAAACACAAAATTCTTTTGATCTCTCATCTTTCAAGGCAAAAGTCGTCTGTCGGGATGATGCTGATGGTTGATCACCTCTAAATGTCCTTGGTGGAAAATCTGTAGCTGTTATCCAATGATTAACACCCGTATTCTTATAGTAAACGAGGTGTTGTTGGATAGACGATTCAAGGATCTCCAACCTTCTTGGAATTTGCATTTTAGAGAGGATAGAATTCTCTACTTGATCTCCAATTTTAGCAATTACGTTCAATTGTGATGAATAATCATTGAGTGAAATATAGGTTATAGTTGATAAAAGAAACGCTCGCGCTTCTGCGTTCCACTTATTGTATTTTGTAACCCAAGTAGTCACTGGTTTCTTAACACTTGGCCCCATAAGTGCAATAGATAGCCTAAGATTTACCCCATTGAACAATTTAGACGGCCTCCATCCAAAGTGACTGATCCATTGCATTGAACGCGAAGTCTTTATTATATTCCAAAGCGGCTCCATTCTTTGTGTACAGAATGCGCTTAGCGGAACTATGATTCCGAAACGGCTTAACTCACTTGATAACCTAAGCGCTCTTTCTGCAATAAAAGCATAGAGATTTCTGCAAGTTTTAGTATCGTAGTTTATGATTTTATAATCTTTCTTTACTTTGCGGTACTCCACATACGGCGGATTTCCGATAATCACGTCAAATCCACCCTGCTTCAGGATACCATAAAACTCTGTGAACCAATGAAAAGGCTGGTGGGAGGCCAGCCACTTCTGGTACGCTGCTGGCTTGGTCACATCTACCCCATACTCCTGCGCCAGGTAGCGGTTCAACTCGTCTTCCAGTGCTTTTAGCCGCTTGCGGAGTTCCTCTTTTGTCTCGATGGAATCCTGGGTGTACTCGCGCATGTCGTGCGCCGTCTGCATGGCCTGGAACTTTGCAAACAGGCGATTCACATCTTCGGCCTTCTCCTCGATGCGCCGCAGCGTATCCACCTCCTCGGCAAATAGCATCCTGTCCTGGGCGACCTGTCCCTTTTGCACCGTCGTAATAGCCCTTTTGACCTCCCCTCGCGTCGCGAAACCCACCAGTGTATTCCCGGCGCGGATGTTGAAGTCTATGTCGGGCAACGGCTCAATGTTCTCCACCTGCTCCACCTGGGCCACCAGTTTCAGGAAGAAGCGCAGCTTGGCGATCTCTACTGCCTCGGCCATGATGTCCACGCCGTACAGGTTGTTGACCACGATGGACTTGAGGACAAAGTAGCGCCGGTTGGGCCTGTCCTGAGCGGAGCCGAAGGAATGCCGCTCCATCTGCTCCAGCACCTGGCGGAAGTCCCGGTACTTGTGCGGGTGGTGGTCGCCGTGGGCAAGTTCGGCCACGAACGCTTCCATCCGACCCAGGCATGCCTCGTACAACGGCTCCAATATGTTGAGCGCGGCGAACAGGAAAGCGCCCGACCCACAGGTGGGATCCAGCACCGTAACCTGGTTGATCGCCCGCCAGAATGCCCGCAGCAACTCCGGCCCCTCGCAGTTCTCAATCACATCCTGGGCAAACTGCTGGATGTCCAGGTTGTAGGTGATCAGGTCGTTGATAGAACGCACCTCTCCGTCCACGAGTTTGAGCCACACCTCTTCGTAGCGTTGGCGTCGCGCCACCGTCTCCCGCCAGATCTCGGTGGGCAGCGCGTATTCTTCCGGCGTGCGGGTGTTCCAAACCCCGCGCTGGCTCACGTCGTTTATCCCCGCCGCGATCTCCGGCGGCAAGGCTAGTTCGGTTCCCTTGCGCACTGCTTCGTAGAGGTAGCGGTCGGGGTCGGCGGCCAGCAGCGCCCAGACCGATTGCTCGCCCTCAAAGGCGACGCGACACTTTCCCCGTGCCTGGTCGAAGAGGGCGGGGATGACGGTGTTCTTGCTGATGTAGCCGGTGATGTCCTCTTTGGTGTAGTAGGCTCCCATCTGCTTCTGGTTGATGTACTTTTCAAAGATATAGCCCAACACGTCGGGGTTGATCTCGCGGTCATCCCGCAACGGCCGGTCATCCAGGTGCCATCGGTAATAGTCGAAGAAGTCAAAGAGCCGCTCGAACGCTGCGTCGGGAATCCGAATCGTCCGGCCGTGCAACTGCTCTACCTCGTGCTGCTGGAAAATGCCGCCGTTCAGAAAGGGAATGTCGCCCAACAAGGCCCGAACCTGCGGCGACCGCTCACCTGGCGTCCTGGCGAATCCCTCAAAGAACAGCGGACACAAAAAATCAGCGTAGAAGCGATCTTGAGAAACCGGGTTTTTTCCCAAAAACCCGGTTTCTTGACTTTCCGCCAGTTTGTGGCGCAAGTAGTCCGGGTCGCCGTCCAAAAAGCCCTTCTTCTGGATAAAGTAGATGAACATGAGCCGGTTCAACATCACCGACACGTACCACCGCTCCAACTCCTCGTCCGGTATTCCCTCAAGGAACTTCTGGAAAGCGTCGCGCTCTTTCTTAAAGCGATCGTAGAACCTTTTCGTGGCCCGTTCCACGTTGAAAGCAGCCCGGACGCGACCGGTCACCTCCACCAGGGTCAGGGTCTCTTCTTCCTCAAAACTGAAGGCGATGGTTTGGAGTTTCTGAATGAGCGAGTCGCCCGGCTGCTGGATGGTGTAGTGGTGTTCCCGGCTGGCCAGCGGCCGGCCTACTTCCCGCCGCACCCATTGCCAGATTTGCTCGCTGCGCTCTCCGTCAACGTAGATGATGAAATGCTCGCGCAAGGAGCGGGCCACCTGCCGGTCGATCTTGCGCCGCGTAGCATACGGGGGGATGGTCTCCACGGCACAGACAAAGGCCACCACACCCCGCTTCTCGGCCACGGCCTGCAGCCTGAACCGCCCCACGATGGGCGAAGGTCTCCTGACCGATCCCGCGTCAATCTCCACGTCCAGGTTGGTCGAATAGTTATCCCAACCCAGCTCTTCAATGAACAGAGACTCGAAGTCGAATCCCTTGAGGTGGCGTCGGACCCGTGCCGTATTGAGCATCTGCGTCCTCCTGGCGAGATAGAAACCGGGTTTTTTCTGAAAAACCCGGTTTCTTAGACCAGCCCCAGCGAACAAATAATGCGCGGTTCCTGTGTCTCTTGCGCCTCCTGCACCAGGCACAGCTTATCATCTTCGTACAAGTTCACCACCAGTTCGGCCAGTTGTTCGTCCTGCACGCCGCTGCGCAGTTGCCGGTTGAGTTTTTCTTTGGCGCTTTCACGCAACGGGAAGCGGTAAATCTGTTCCACTGCTTTGACGAGGGTTTGTGAAGCAGGCAATGACTCAAACAACGTGCCGCGCAACTGCCTGGCATACTCGCTCAGTCGCTCATAAGTCTTAAAGCGCGCCCCGGACGGACGGCCCAACTGCCCGCCCACAAACTTGCTCTCGGTCATGATGTGTTTCACGCCGCTTTGCACTATATCGTGATGGTTCTCCTGGCGCGGCAGCGCGGGCGTGTCCAAAGCACATTCGGCGGCACGCAAAACGGCGAATTGGGATTCGCTGACGCTGTTGCCAATCCGGTCCATCCACGCCAGAGCACTGTTGCCCTCGGTGGTGCTCAAATAGACCAGCACCCCAGCCGGGCCAGAACGACTGAAGTCGTCACTACGAGTCCCTAACGCGGAGCGCTCACGGTCGCCGCCGGCGTGTGCTTTGGTCGAGTAGACCACCGACGGCAGTTTGGGGATCAGCGTCTTCAGTTTGGGGTTAGCGTCGGTGGCATTCTTCCAGATCTGGTAAGCATAGGACACCAGGTCAATCTCGGTGTCCTGTTCATCGTCCAGAATGCCCGCCATTTCGTGGTACAGGTCATTGAGTGGTTGAACATCTACATCATCTTCAAAGAACGCCTCGTCTGTGCCCACCACCTCCGCGTTCTCCCGCAATCGCTGGCGCAACCGTGCGCGCAGGCGGATGATCCGCTCCACGCCCTCGGCAGGCCAGAAGGTGTAGCACAAAATGTCCGGGGACTGTTGCCCGATGCGGTCAATGCGCCCGGCCCGTTGAACCAGCCGGATGATGGCCCAGGGCAGATCGTAATTGACCACGATAGAACAATCTTGCAGGTTTTGCCCCTCGCTGAGAACATCGGTGGACAGCAGCACCCGCAATTCGTCGTCGGGACTGATCTGCTCCCGCTTGTTGTTGCTCACCGGGCTGAAGCGGAACGCCAACCCGGTGGGGTCGGGTGAATCGCCGGTGACGCCAGCCAGTCTGGTCATGCCCCGCGCCAGTAGTTGCTGCTCCAGGTAGCGCACCGTATCGGCAAACTGGCTGAAAACCAGCACCTTTGGTTCGGCTACGCTCACCACAGGGTCTTGCGGATGCGTCTCCGTCAGCAACTGGTGCAGGGCGTTCAACTTGGCGTCCTGGGCCACGTCCCACTCGCCAAACGACTGCAGGATACTCAACAGGTCTTTGGCATCGGCCCGCAAGTGTTGGCCCAGGCTTTTCTTGAACAGGTCGGGCCGTATCCATCGGAAGCGGCGTTTATAGCGGGTGGCGTAGAGATCGTAAACGGTGGCGGCCCTGGAAACCGGGTTTTTTCCTAAAAACCCGGTTTCTTCCTGTCCCTCCGCTTCGTCGCCGTCTTCGCCAGCGTCGCCGTCTTCGCCAGCGTCGCCGTCTTCACCAGCGTCGTCGTCAAACAGATCGAGCGTGCTGTAATCAATCGCGTCCGCGTCCTTGTCCTCAAAGCGGGTGTCCAGCATCTCCGCGCCCTGCGTGCCGATGGGCAGCGGCAGGTTGTTCTCCAGGGCGTGGACAAAGATGTAGTTGCGCAAAATGTGCCGCTCAACCGACAGCAAGAAGGCGTGCCCACTGCTCTCCAGCCGCTTGAACAGGTTGGTGCGGCAGAAACCCATCAGCCGTCTGCCGCCCCGCGAGAGGTCATCCAATATCTTGCTCTCTCTCTGGCTCGGCGGCTGCTTTGGTTCTTCTACCACATAGTTTCCCAAACCGTAGCGAGGCAGGTCGAGCCCATTGATGGTGTCTACCACATTGTCCGTGTACAACCGCGCATACTGGTCGTTGGGGTCACTCTCGTCTATGGGAAAACGCACTGTCTCGGGGTGACGGGTGGGGAAATAGGCGCGGGAACCGTCGGCAAAGGACAGATATTTGCGCCCGCTCTCCGGGTCTGGCGTGGCGTAGTTGTCGCGGATGAAGCTGCGCGTGCGGCGCACCATGAACAGGCTCATCAGTTCTCGCCAATCGTCGGCGTATGCGCTCTTCTCGAACGCCTCCAGAGAACGCAAGGCACATTGGTGGCGGCGATTGAACTCGATCTCGCCAATCTTGCGCAACAGCCTTTCCGGGCGAATGCCCAGATCGGCTGTCTCTGGCACGAACAGGCGCAGTTGACTGGACAAGTCCAGATAGGTCTTGTTGTACGGGGTGGCCGACAGCAGGATACAACGGCACTCGTTCTTCTGGATGTACTCGTGAATCGCGCCATACCGTTTGCCCTCGCGGTTGCGCAGGTTCTGGCTTTCGTCGATCAAGACCAGCCGGTAACGCCGCAGGTCGGGCAACTTGTTGATGACGCGGCTGATGGACAGCACTTTGGCCCGCAGGCCGTACTCATCCCGGTAGAACTCCCACATCTTGACCAGGTTCCTGGGGCAGATGATCAAGGTCTCTATCGAGTAGTCCTCCTCGAAAACCTTGGCCAATGCCGTGCCCATCAATGTCTTGCCCAGCCCGACCACGTCGCCGATCAGCACGCCACCTCGCCGGTTCAGATGCCGCGCGGCGATTTTGACGGCTGCGGTCTGGAAATCGAACAGCATACCGCGCAACTCACCGGGGATGGTGAACTCGGTCAGGCCAGCCCGCGCTTCACGGGAGAGGTGATAGGCCATCTTGAGATAGATGTAGTAGGGCGGGGTGGGCTTTTCACCAGCCCAGCTCTCATCAATGATCTCAACCAGTCCTTGCGAGATGTCCACACACCAGCGGTCGCTCCAGCGATCCTCGAACCAGTGGGCCAGTTTGTTGCTCGCATCCTGGTCAACCACGTCAACGTTCAGTTCACCCTGACCGGCCAGGCCGGAGAACGTGAGGTTGCTGCTGCCCAAATAGCCGACGATGGGGGTGATGTTGTCGGTACGGTGCAGCAGGTATAACTTGGCGTGGAGGGGATGGCGCAAGAAGAGCTTGACCACCAGTTTGCCGGCTTTGATTTGGGCCGCCAGGCGACGCAGCCCAGCCTCATCTGCGTTGGTCGGTGCGCCAATGGTCAACTGTTCGCGGAATTCCTGGGCCAGTTCTTTTTTGAACCTGGTGGCCGTTTTGTTATCCATGCGCTCGTCGTCATTCTTAAGAAAGCCAAAAGCGGCGCGAAGCTCGTCCTGCGGTCTGCGGTGCATACCCACCAGCAGGCGGCAGCAATAATCCGGCCCGCCAGCCCACTCCTCGACCTGGGCATCAATTTGCCGCCAACCACGCAGATTAAAGTACCCGACGCAGAAATCAGCGCGGTATGACACATCCAGGGTTTGCTGTAGCGCGGGCAGCAGTTTTTGCTCGATGTTGTCAAAGATGCGGGGCATGGGATTGCCTTCCTTTTTCGCGGATTATCATGCTGTCATAAGTTGGTTTGGCGAGTTTTCACCTCCCAGCCCAACGGTCACTTATCAACCGTCACCGTCACCCGCACGCGGTCTGGCAGGTCGCCGCCGGTCAGTTTGCGCAGCGCCCACTGTTGAACGTAGAGCGTGCCAATGATGGGCGGGCCGTCGCTGGCCTCTTCCTGGTAGCGGCGGGTATTCTTGGTGTCCTTCTCGACTTTGAATATCAGTTCCAGTTTGTCCATTGGTTGGCGTCTCCTGTGGTCTGTGGGGGGTGCCGGTCTTGGGTTTGGTGCTTCAACTGTGGTTGGTGATCCTTGGTAGTGCTGATAATCGGCGTTATCGGCCCTGAATACCTGCCTATCCAGAATAGCTTCGTCTGGAACAAAACACTCGCCGCACCGTCCGATAGGTCCTTCAGCTATGCTCAGGACAGGCTCACTACAAGCCTTGGACTGGCGGCGGGGTGGGCGACCGCCCCGCCGAGCATAGCTAGCCTGCCTGCCTCTATGGTTTCTTTCTAATGTACTCTACGCCTGCTATGCCTTCAAAGTCAGCGTCTTGCGTCCACAGCGTGGCGTTATAGGCCTGTGCAGTTGCTAGCACGATGCTGTCAGCCATGGGCAGCCTGTGTTCAACGGAGATCCTAGCCGCATCTAGCGCCAGAGTCGTGTCCAATTCCACCACGTGACCTTGCATCAGTACTGCAACTGCCTGTAGAGCATCTCCTTCGTTCCGTTGTTGAAGCACGCGCTTGAAGACCTCGTAGATGCTGATCGTAGGAACGACCAACTCTTCGATGTCTTCAATTGCAGGAGCGAAGAAGTCTGCGTTAGGCCCATCCGCGAAGTATTCCAGCCAACCACAGGAGTCAACGGTGTTCATAGGCGATCCGGTTCTCTTTCAACCGTGGTATCAATGCCCTTGAGGAACCCGCGTGATTCTTCAACGGGCTTAAGCGGTATCATCTCGATGCGGTTGTTGTAGAGGATGACTTTGATCTTCTGCCCAGGCTTTACACCAAGCGAAGTGCGGACGCGACGGGGGATCACTACTTGGAATTTGGGTGAAACAGTCACTGTGTCCATACTCCACCTCAATCGATACGATTCTTGTAATACGAGTTTATCATGTTTCGGGAGTTTGGGCAACAGCCAACTAAGGATGGGCACAGGCTTCGCGGTAGGACAGCCAGTTACCCAACAGCCGCCGCACAGGTCCCGGCGTGCGCTTTTCCCACACGGGATTTTCGGACATACTTGCTTCCGGCCAGCCGAGGCCATCCGGCAGTTCAGACGGCCGAGGCTGTGTAACCGACTGAACAATGATCATCACTTCCATCTTCACGCCAGGCAACCCGAGCGGCACACTTAGTTTCAAAACTCCATCCTGCCCTACACGAGAATCTAGCGTAATACTCTGCATAGCACCTCTCCTTTCACGTATCACGCCTCACGTTCATCAACCGTCACCGTCACCCGCAGGCGCTCAGGAAGATCGCCGCCGCTCAGTTTGCGCAGCGCCCACGTGCTATCGGCTGGCACCTAAGCAGGTTGCTTCTTGCTCGGCTGAGCTCCAGCGGCAGCAGCGGCGATTTGTTGGCCCATGAGGCCGGTCATGGGGTATACGATGACCATAGCGCTCTCCTCCTTGGAAATGTCCAGGAGGGCTTGGATCTGTCGTAGATCCATGGCGCGCGGTTGGGCTGCCAAAGTGCGGGCCGCTTCGGCGAGCGCTGTCGCCACAGCCTTTTCAGCATCGGCTTGGATCTGTTTAGCTTTGGCAGAGCGCTCGGCTCGTGCTATCACAGCCAGCTCCTCAACCAGTGCTTGGGGTGTGCCGACATCCGTGATTCGCACCGCCCGCACATTTACGCCGTAGTCCTTGGCCGCCGTGTCAATCCCTGCCTTCAGCGCCGTCGCGATTCTCTCGGTTTCGCTTAGCAGAGGTCTCAGGTCGTTGCCACCGATCGTGCTCTTCAACGCTTCCATGGAGACCCACTCCGTCGTTTTCCAGTAGTCCTGAACGGCAATGGCTGCTTTTTCGGGATCCTCTACCTCCAGCTCGACAGCCGCGGTAACATCTATGGGAATGTTGTCCCTGGTGAGCGTCTTAGTTGCTTTCACCTCATAGGTGGTGATGCGGACATCTACGATGCGAGCAACAGAATAGAGGAGCGGCGGCACGACAAAGAACCCCGGACCTCTGGCACCGACGGACTTGCCGAGGCGCAGGAGGACCAGTCGCTCCCACTGGGGAAGGACGTAAAACATACCCGCGGCGGTGTTTGCAACCCAGAAGATCACGCCGGTCTTGAGAAGGCCAGCAAAAAGGCGCACAGCCCAAACAGCGACGTCCATTGCCGGACCCACAAGCTCGGCCCAGGCTAGCCGAAAATCTGGCCTGGCAAGCAAAAGCCACAGTGGGATAGCAATACCCCAGCGAACAGCGTTGCGGATAAACATCTGAACCGGATTTTTCCCTCGTACCATTTTTCCTTTCTCCTTTCCTCGTTTTTCTCTTTCGAGGCTTTTGTAATCCTTAACCCTCAGTTTTGTGAGCATCACTACTCCCTCCTTCGCCCTTAGAGGCTCCCGGCTCACCTCGACGGTCGGGCAGGGCGGCCTCGAAGACCTGGTCTACGTGATCGGCAAGGACGAAGTTCATCTCTTTCTTGACATCCTCCGTCGTGACAAAGGTCTTAGTCAGATTGTTGACTTCGATGGTGGTCAAAGGGGGCCTCACTTGCTTTTTTGGTTGCCTTCATTTTAATGCATTTTGCTGCTCCACACAAGTCAAATGAACTGACGGCTCTTTCAGTGGTTTCATTCCTTCAGTGTCTCAGTGATTCTGCACCGTGGTCGAGAGTGCGAGGTTGTTAATGGACAAGACCTAAAAACCGAAACTTGCAAATTAGGCCAAAATTTGTTATAATCGTTTACAAGGTGTTCAGTTTCAGTCATCATTGTCTACCCCAGCAGATGCGAGACCTGGTGCAATGAGCAAGCAACTCATCCCCGCCCAACGACGTGAGTGGATACGGAAGTATCTGGAGACCCACCGCGTTGCCCGCAACGATGACCTGAGCGGAAGGTTGGACGTTTCAGAGGCTACAATCCGCCGTGACCTTGAGTGGCTAGAGACTCGGGGCTTTCTTGAGCGCACCCACGGAGGGGCCATCCTCAGTCGGCGGATGCCGCTTGAGCCGGAGTATGTCAACAGCGCTCAGGCCCACCCGAAAGAGAAGCGCCTTATTGGCGCGCTGGCGGCCACTCTGATCGAGGACGGTGACATTGTCTTCATCAACAGTGGCACGACCTGCACCCAGATTTTTCGCCACATCCGAAGCAACGCAAACATCACGGTGGTCACCAACAATGTGGGCGCGGTACTGGAGACCCATAAGGCTGAGTTCGAGATTGTCCTGTTGGGTGGACTGTTTCTTCCGCAGTCCAACTCGGCAGGAGGTTGCCTCGCCACCCAGTCACTTCGTCAGGTATACGCCAGCAAGGCCTTCATTGGAGTGGATGGTGTCAGTCTCAAGTATGGCTGTACTGTCCCGACCGTCACCGAGGCAGAGATCGTCCGGCTCATGATCCAGCGCACCCGTGGACCTGTGGCGGTTATGGCTGATCACAGTAAATGGGGAGTGGTTTCTAATTTCGAAGTGGCCACGATAGATCAAATTCATCGTTTGGTCACAGACGACCAGTTTGACGCTGCCGCTCGCGCTGATCTGGTCGCCCACTCGGTGGAAGTGTTTATCGCCAGCACTGGCCCGGGATCAAGTCTCCTCGGCCAGGACAGCATTTGATCCAGAGGTAAGAAACGGCTCACAACTATTTTGGCGTCGAGGCTTTAGCCGGGTTTTACGCCTGAGTTCCGGCTGAAGCAGGCACTCCCAAACCCAAGTACGCTCAGTATATTGACTGAGCAAAAAGGAGAATACGATGACGATTCTAGAAGAACCCATAAAAGAAACATTGCATCTCAGAAACTATATTGATGGCGAGTGGCTGGAATCGGAAGGAGAGCTCAGGAGCGTCATAAACCCTGCCACGGGTAAGGCCATAGCGAGAGTCCCTATCTCGACAGAGGATGAAATTAACGCGGCGGTGGAGGCAGCGCAAGAGGCTTTCCCTGAGTGGAGGAGCACCCCTCCGTTGGCGCGGGTGAGGTGCCTGTTCAGACTGAAGGAATTGTTGGAGGAGAACTTTGAGGAGTTGAGCAGGATTCAGACGATGGAACATGGCAAGACCATTGATGAGTCCAGAGGAGAAACGAGGCGTGGGATCGAGAACGTAGAGGTTGCGGCGGGGATTCCGTCGTTGATGATGGGAGGCTTCCTGGAAGATATTGCATTGGGGATAGACGAGTACCTCATTCGGCAACCCTTGGGGGTTTTTGGGATCATTACGCCCTTCAACTTCCCATTTATGATCGGTCTTTGGTTCGCGCCTTATGCCGTCGCTACTGGAAACTGTGTTGTCTTGAAGCCTTCCAGCGAAGATCCACTTTGTCAGACCAAGATCGTCGAGTTGGCGGAAGAAGCGGGTATTCCTCCGGGTGTGTGGAATCTGGTTCATGGTGGGAGAACGGTTGTATCGGGGATGTTGGATCATCCCGACATCAAGGGAATATGCTTTGTTGGATCGACTCCAGTGGCAAGGGACGTCATCTACAAAAGATGTGGTGAGACCGGCAAGAGAGTCATTGCGCAGGCAGGTGCGAAGAACTTCGCGCTGGTGATGCCGGACGCTGACCTGGAAGCAACGATGGCGGCGTGCATGACTTCCTTCTATGGCAATGCCGGTCAGCGATGCCTGGCAAACGCCAACCTCGTTGTCGTGGGTGAGGGTCTTAGCGAGAGAGAACACGAAGCGTTCTACAAGAAAGTAGTGGATATGTTTGTCACTGTAGCCTCCAGGATTACGGTTGGCTACGGGCTTGACGAAACGGTTCAGATGGGACCCTTGCGCGATAGGGCTAAGAAGGAAATGGTAATAGGGTACATAAATAAGGGTATAGAAGAGGGGGCGAAGCTAACGCTGGATGGGAGGGATGTGAAACTGGTAGGGGGTTGGCCCGACGCGTGCTTCGTTGGCCCGACTGTGTTCGAGGAAGTTACCCTGGATATGACCATCGCCCAGGAAGAGATTTTCGGGCCGGTCGCGTGTATGATGAAGGCCAAGAGCCTGGATGAGGGGATAGAGATGATCCATGCCAATCCGTTCGGCAACGCGGCTTCGATATTCACTGGGAACGGTAAATGGGCCCGAGAGTTTCAATACAGAGTTGAGTGCGGCAACATCGGCATCAACATCGGAATAGCAGCCCCGATGGCGTTCTTCCCGTTTAGCGGAATGAAGGATTCCTTCTTCGGAACGCTACATGGGCAGGGCCAGGAGGCAATTCGCTTCTTTACAGAAAGCAAAGTCGTTGTTCAAAGGTGGTTTTAGATGGAAAAAACGACCATAACCGCCTCCGCCATCATCAGCTTCATCGAAAAACTCGAGGATGGCTCCTCGGCGTTCTACGAGGAGATGGCTGAGAGATTCGCGGAGAATAGGGAGACGTTTCTGGCGTTTGCGAAGGAGAGCAAGAAAAACAAGACATTGGTGGTTAGAACCTATCAGGAGACCATTACCGACGCCTTGGAAGCCTGCTTTTCCTTTGAAGGTCTGGATCTCGGTAGGCACGCCATCGAGACGACGTTAGCGAAAGAAACTGGCTACACCGAGGCATTGGAGATGGCGATAGGGCTTGAGGAGAAGGCTAACGAGTTCTACCTGGACATCACCGAGCGGTCGCAATCGCTGCTGGCCACGATACCAAGGGCGTTCAAAAGAGTAACCAAAAAGAGGAATGGTCGCAGGCTCAAACTGCAATCGTTGCTTGATGTGGCAATAGACAGTCCTTGATGCAGGCGATAACTGCGGACCAACTGAGAGGGGATACAAAGTGACAAAACTGTTTTTCGCTACCGATGTCCATGGTTCGGAGATCTGCTGGAAAAAGTTCATCAGCGGCGGCAAGTTCTATGAGGCAGACATCATCATCCTGGGGGGGGACATGACCGGCAAGGCCATCGTGCCCATCATTGCCCAGGGCGGTGACAAGTACAAGGTGACCTTGTTGGATCAGGAAAGCATCTTGGAGGGTCAGGACAAAGTGGACGAGATGGTCCGCATCATCCGGGACCGGGGCTACTACCCCTACGTCACGGACCCCGACGAAGTAGCGGAGATCAGCGCTACTCCGGGCCGGTTGGACGAAGTCTTCCTGGTCCAGGTACTGGAAACCGCCCAGCGGTGGATGGAGTACGCCGACGAGAAACTGGCCGGGACGGGCATCCGTTGTTACGTCTGCCCGGGCAACGACGACATGTTTGAACTGGACGAGGTCATCGCTGCGTCGAAACACGTCGAACTGGCCGAAGGCCGGGTGATCTCCCTGGACGATCACCACGAGATGGTCAGCACCGGGTGGTCGAATCCCACTCCTTGGGACACCCATCGTGAGGAAGAGGAAGACGCACTGCGGCAGCGAATCGAGGCCATAATCAGCCAGGTGCAGGACGTTCGCAACGCCGTGTTTAACCTCCACGCGCCGCCCTTCGGCAGTGGCCTCGACGAGGCTCCGGAGTTGACCGATGATCTGCGGCTCGCTTATGCCGGTCAGTCGTTGGTGTCCGTGGGCAGTCACGCGGTGCTGGCGGTTATAGAAGAACACCAGCCACTGCTCGGTCTGTTCGGTCACATCCACGAGGGCAAAGGCGCGCGCAAGGTTGGGAAAACCCTGTGCATCAACCCAGGCAGCATGTATGAACAGGGGATATTGCACGGAGCGGTGATCGAGCTCAAACGTCGCAAGGTGGGTAACTACATTCTCACAACAGGGTAGGGGAATGGAAGCCGATGGTTGGCGTAAAACGTGAAGCGTGAAAACGATGGTCTATTGGGCGAAGCGTTCAGCCCCCTCTCCCTGGCAGGGAGAGGGTTGGGGTGAGGGTGGAGATTTCTCTCGAAAAAGACTGAATTCACAAGCTCTTTCGCCAGTTTTGCAGACTTTACCCTCCCCCAGGGCAATCGCATTTATAATGTCGGGCAGACTTTGGGACACCGAAAAGCCCTTTTTGCTCCCGCTGGATTGCCAAATCCAGTGGCTAGGGCCTGGATCTGGCG
>Ga0208279_1000217_pt1 | contig 54254 bp, 36 predicted proteins | sample AntAceMetag02UKM_FD_184766 | JGI IMG/M metagenome (GOLD analysis project Ga0208279, IMG submission 184766) | Saline lake microbial communities from Ace Lake, Antarctica - Antarctic Ace Lake Metagenome 02UKM (SPAdes) (version 2) | ecosystem: Environmental > Aquatic > Non-marine Saline and... | reverse complement strand
CGGGGCACCGGTACTTGATCTCGATCAGATCATCAAGGCCAGAATGTTCACCGGCCCGTATCGCGCGGCGTATGACGATACGGTCCAACTGGAACTGCCTGCGTTGCTGTTCTCTGAGGTCTCGGAGGCAGGTGGCCGATTGATCCACAATGGTCGAATCGCTCGTAACGGTTTGCTGACGCTTCCCGACGGCCGGCAGATTCAAGCAGTCGGGAAGACGCTGGGTGCGATCGAATCAGCAATCGTTGATACCTATTATCCTACCCTAGTGAAAACGCGGCCGGCTGTCTATGCCCATGTGCTCGAGTATGCGACATCTCAGGTGAGAATTGTGGGAGCGGTGACTACGCCTGGGATATATCACTTGCGGCAGGATCAGATGTCCCTGGTGGCGTTGCTCATGGAGGCGGGCGGCATCGTCCAGGAGGGGGCGGCGCTAATCCGAGTGACGCGCGCCGACGTGGATCGCGGCGAATCCCCGAAAGGACCAGATCCTTTACCGATTCTCAACTTTCGGAGGGAGCCGGAATACAGGCAAACGCGTCTAGCGACCTACGCTGCGTTCAAGGCGCAGGATGTTGTTCAAAAGCCCTCCGACGAATGGTGTATGCGTTTCCAGCGGGAAGGGCCGCTGCGAACCAGCGGCTGGGTCCTCCTTGAGGAGGAGCAAGAGGTTCTGATTCGAAAGTGGCTGGACATTGGCAGCGAGACCCAGCGACGAGCATTCGTTGGGCAAGCGGCGAAGAAACAAACGCATGCAACAACGGCTGAACTTGGGAGGCGACTGCTCCGGTTGGCGGATTTTCTCTCATCGCTGCCAGCCGGCAACGGCGAGAGCCTTACAGGGGACACAGCGACTCTAGAGTGGGAGTGCGTGGGCCGTGGTTGCTTCGCAACCTTGTCTCAGTGTGGCCCCACCGGGGGGACGAGCGTCAGAGAACTGACAGATGCCACTGGTGCCCGCACGGACATACATCTGTTGTCAGCAGTTCCTCAGGAGAAGTATCCCGTTGCAGCAGCCAATATAATCCTACCGATTCGAGGATTAAACATCCCCTTTGCAGACGTCCCCCTCAGGGACGGTGATTCGGTAGTCGTTGAGCCAGTAGAAACGCTGTATGTGTCGGTTTTGGGGCTGGTCAACACGCCTGGAAACATCCCTTATCCGCGCGATGCCGAGTACAATCTTGCGGAAGTGCTGGGCTTTGCGGGCGGCATGAGTATGGTGGCGGAGCCCCGGTATGTGAGCATCTACCGTCTCAAGGCTGACGGCACCGTCGCCAGCGCGACGTTCGAAGTGGCCAATCCTGATAACCAGGAAGAACTCACAGACCAGATGACAGTCATACTGAAACCGGGTGACGTGGTGTCGGTGGAACATACGCCGCGTACGCGCAAGAATGTTTTCTTGGATCGGTATTTCAGACTCAGCATGGGTATGTATGTGCGTCCGGAGCAGTTCTGGGGGGGAGATTGATGGTCGAGCGGGCAGGTGAGGCACGATATCTCAATTCGAAATCCCGTGTGGGAGATCGTTGCAGCAGTGGCCATGCGGCCGGTAGGCCGGGGCTGCCGTTGACGCCCATGCAGCCAGCCGCGGCGGCAACCTCTGAGAGCCTTCTCAAGGTTGTGTGGCGAAGTCGCTGGATTATGCTCTTTGTGCTGATGTTGGCTCTTACCGCCGGTTTTGTCTATATTCAAACGGTTACTCCCATATACACCAGTATGTCCAGATTGTATCTCGATGATGGCGGCATCCCTATGGTTCAGTCCTTTGAATCCCGGAGGGCGCCACGGACAGACCGATATCTCTACACGCAGGCGGAATTGCTTGTGTCCCAGCCAATTCTGGAGACTGTTTTTGAGGCTCAGGAGATGCGACGCCTGCGCACATTTGCAGACGTCGATCTACCGGTGGCGTACGTTCGCAATAGCATTCGTGTCGGTGTTGGCAGGAGAGACGAGATTTTAAGTGTGTCATTCGACTGCCCATACGCAGTGGAGGCCGCACAGATCGTCAATAGGATCGTCGATGTATACATGGCGTCTCGTTCAGACCGTGAACGGCAGAGTTCCTTGCAAGTATTGGAGGTTCTTCAGCAGGAGATGACGCGGGCCACGAAGGAACTTAACGAGAAAAGGGATGAGTTTGAGCAATTCCAGATAAACGGAATGCCGTTGGCATTGGGTTCCGATCAAGGCAGCGACGTGATGCCTAGGTACATGGAACTCCAAGCCCATTTGACACAAGCGCAGCTTAAGACTCGGGAGGCCGAGTCGTTTCTGGCAGGGGTGAAGTCACTCGTCGACGATCTCGTTGCACTGCGGCAGTACCTTATGGCAAAGGGATATATCAGCGTGTATGCTGGTGCGGCTAGCGAGAGAACGCCACTCGAAGCGAATCTCGCCAGAGCACAGAGTCAGCGGGAGAGTCTTCTGAATGAGCTTACACCGGACAATCCCAAGATTCTCAGCGTTGACGCTGAGATTGAACGGATTAGCGCTGGGCTTCGAGAACTGGACACTCGTTTTGTAACCGCCGCACTCGCGGCGGCCGGGCAACAGAATCTTGAAGCGAAGGGGGAGCAAGATGAGGTGGGCAAGCTGTTTGATGAACAACGTCAAAAAGTCGTGAGCTTTAATGCTGAGATTGCCAGATATCGACGTCTCAGCAGCGAGGTTGCTGAATTGGCTGCCTACTGTCAGACCGTGCAGCAACAGATCCGGGAAATAAGGACGGTTGTTGGCGAAGATGTTGGACAGTTGCGAATGGAAATATTGGAGGCGGCTCTACCTGCGCAACAGCCTTCCCAACCTCAGAAGGCAAAAACCATGGCGGTTGCCATGATTCTGGGTTTGATGATGGGTGGAGGTCTAGCCCTCTTGAGGGATGTTGTGGATCAGAAGCTCAGGTCGGTTGACGAGATATCCGCGCTGCTAGGTCTGCCAATTTTAGGGGTGGTGCCGGCCATGCCCCGAGGCCAAAAAGTGCCAGCCCGAGGCCAAAAAGTTCACCTACAGCCCGATTCGCCAGAGGCCGAGGCCTTCCGCACGGTCAGGACGGGTATCCTTTTCGGTGTAGCCAAGGAGATGGCAAAGACCATGCTCGTCACTTCACCGGCGGCGGGGGATGGCAAATCCACGATCGTCAGTAACCTGGCTATCGCCATGGCCCAAGCCGGCCAGAAGACGATTATCGTTGATGCCGACTTCAGGAAACCAATGCAGCATATCATCTTTGAATGCGATCATACTGAAGGGGGTCTCAGCGCGGTGCTCAATACAAAAATGGAACTCGGGCGGGCCATTCAGGCGACGCAGACTGGGGGATTAAGTATCTTACCGTGCGGAGCGCAGATATCGAACCCTGCCGAGGTCCTTAACAGTCCCCGATTCAAGTTGCTCTTGGAACGCCTTGGGGGAATATACGACCGAGTGATTATCGATGCTCCGCCTGTGACGGTTGTTACTGATGCGCAAATCCTGGGGGCGATCTGCGATGTTAGCGTCCTGGTACTGCGTGCTGAGAAATCTACGAGGAAGATTGGGCAGCGCGCAATGAGTTCGTTACACAGCGTTGGTGCTCATCTGCTAGGAGTTGTGGTTAACGACGTACATAGAAGCGGCGATCGTTACGGGTACTATGGCAATTACGCCGGTTCGAATGGAGGGGGGCGGAGTGGCCAAGCGCTTACCAAGGCGTCCGTGCCTCAACGCGGTGCGTGTGAGAGGCAGGCCGTTGTCCGGGGGCCTGCACGAGAAGGGGATTCCGCTCGTGCAAATCACTAGCGAATCATGGATGGCGGTGTTTTGCGGCCCCTCACTGATGAGCACAGACCTTTACGCCAGGATGAGTCGGAGACAAGATCATGTCTAGGCAAGAGACAATCTGGATGTCCGATGATCGAGGCGAACAGTTCGATCGTGTGGTTGAGTGGTTGGTGGTGGCGTTGTTGGTTTTCATGCCATTGGCTTTTGGGGCCGTCGAGGCGTGGAGCGAACAGATTGTCATAATACTGGCCTGCGCGATTTCTATGTGCTTTGTCATGAAAGCGCTTGTCACCAAGAGTACTCACATGAGGTGGACCTGGGCATATGTTCCGCTCGCGGTCTTCATTCTGGTGGTGGCCGTGCAGTTGCTCCCCCTGCCACAGGATGTCGCCAAGGTTGTTTCACCGAATACGGCGCTGCGAAAGACACAGTTGTTGAGCGATCTGCCCAATGCGCGAGAGGTTCTCTCCTATATGACAATTAGTTTCTACCCGTACGCGACCAAACATGACCTGCGGCTTGTCCTCGCCGTCGCGTGTGTGTTTGTCGTGGTGCTCAACGTGGTCAGACGCCCCGAGCAAATCATGTGGTTACTGAGAATCATTGCGGCTATCGGTGGTGGTGTTGCGCTGATCGCCCTAGCTCAGAGTATCTTCGGGAATGGCAAGATCTACTGGTTTATCCCGACCCCGAATGTCAGGGCCGATTCCGGGCCTTTCGTCAATCACAGCCACTATGCGCAGTTTATGAATCTTTCCATTGGCGCTGCCTTGGGCGTACTGCTTGTGCAGGTGCGTCAGCGCTTTCTGGGACGCCGCACCTCTCCGAACAGTGTCGCTGAGTATCTTAGCTCGCCCGATGCGAGACTGATATGGGCACTCTTTGCCATGATCATACTCGGCGTCAGTACGGTATTCTTGTCCATGGCCCGCGGCGGCATAGTCAGTGTCCTGATTGCGAGCGTCTTCACGACCGTGGTTCTCGGGTCCCGAAGATCGCTGAAAGGCGCAAACTGGATCATGGTTCTCCTGGCCCTTGGCGCATTCATTTGCATCCTGTACACGGGTTTTGACGCGGTTTACGATCGCCTTGCGACGCTGGGCAACCTGTCGCGGGCGGAAGGGGGGCGTTGGCAGATTGTCAAGGACACCGTGGTGGCGTGGGGCAAGTTTCCTGTTTTCGGCACGGGATTGGGGACACACGAGGTGGTGTATCCGGAGTTTGATCGCTCCATGATACCGGCCCTGGCGTCTCATGCCGAGAATGAGTATGTGCAGACAGTGGAAGAGACGGGGATTGCGGGCTTTGCAGCGTTGTTGGCCTTTGGCGTTCTTGTTGGAGTGCACTACTTTCGTGTCGTTCGAAACAGTCAGGTCGCGATTGGTGCGGCTGCGTATGGTCTTGGCTTTGGACTTGTGGCGGTCGTGGTTCACAGTCTGAGTGATTTCGGGCAGCATCTGCCGGCCAACGCGATGCTGACAGCCATCTTCTGCGCACTGTTGATTCGTTTGTCGCAGATTGGCGCCGATAGCGATGGCCGGACAGATGCTGCCCTCTCAGGCGATGAACGCGGTCGATATTACTGGATAACTGGCCTGGTCGTTGTTGGTGCCATATGGGCATGGGGGGGGCTTGAAGCCAATGATGCGCGCGTTGCCGAAGGTCACTGGCGCAAGGTGCTTGCAGCCGAGCAAGATCTCATGGGCCGAGAGTGGCAAGGTAGCAACGAGGAGTATACCTACCTCATTAATCATGCGGAAAGAGCTGTTTTTTGCCAAGCGGGCAATGCGAAGTATCGACATTGGCTGAACGTGTACAGATGGCGTGCGATCAGCCACACGATCGCCCCAGACACCGGTGAGATCGTTTTGCCGGTGGAAGCCTTAGATTTTGCCGAACGTATTGTGGGAGAGTTTAATGGGGTACGGGCCTTGTGTCCGACATTTGGAGCGACCTGGTGTGTTCTGGGGCAGTTGGAGCGGTCTGTTCTGGGCCGAGTCGCTGAAGGGACAAGGCACATAAGGGAAGGTGTGAAGCTTGCTCCCTGTGACTGTACGGCTCGTTTCGTGGCGGGAATGCTGGCCGTCGAAGAAGGTGACCTTAAGGTTGCCGCGGATCACTTGGCAATGGCGGCGCAATTGGATGGTCGCCTGTATCTGGAGGTGGCCTCTATCTTGGTAGGCCAACTCGATCGATCGGATTTGGCGTTTGAGATCGCGGGGGATAGCACACGGCATCTATCGGTCCTGACGGATATTCTCAATGTGTCCAGTGAAAGCGATAGCGCTACGGATGAGATCCGAGATAAGGTGATGTCAGTTTTGGAGCAGAAGTGCCAAGAGGTCGGCGCCCCCTCCTGGGCGTTGGCTTCTTTGGCGCAAATATGCGTGAGAAAAGGCCTGACGATTGAGGCAATTGCCTACTACCGTCGAGCTCTCGCCCAGGAATATGGGAGAATCGATTGGCGACTCCACTTGGCGCGACTGCTGGAAGACGCAGGGGCGCTTGATGACGCCATTGAAGAAGTCAGGATCTGCCTGCGGTTGCGACCGAGTCATGTGGCGGCCAAGCAGTTGTTCGAGAAGCTTTGGGCCGATCCACGTCTGGCAGAGCATCGCGGTCAATTGCCTTAAAACGGGATCTGATTGCGTTGTAACAGGGCATTCGCGCCTGGAATAGGGGCAACAGCCCTCATATCTGCTCGTTGAGGTGCCTCTTGCGCACCCACGGGGACGGAGTCCGCCCACTGCTCGCTTGCCCCAGGGGCAATGCGATAGTTCCCCGGATGTATGTCGAACCGGCAGTCGGGGGGGGGGCTGAAATTGGAAGGGGAGATGCCTTGTCGTACGGCGGGAACAGCAACTTTCAGGTAACGTAGAATGTAATTAGGAGCGGGATCAGTGGAGTATCGACAGCCGCTTATAGATAGTAGGATGAGGCTTTCTATTCTGGTTCGAAGGCATGGGTTCAGATGTGTCTTTGTATTCCTATACTATGCTATTGCCAAGCACCTTCCTGGTCCAGGCATGCCACTGGGTCGGGTTGGGCACTGGCTGCGTGCCTTCCTGGCACGAAGGCTTTTTAAGGAATGTGGAAAAGGGATTCGTATTGGTCAGGGAGCTAGCTTTGGGGCCGGTGCGAAGATTCGCTGTGGTGACAACTCCAACATATCCCGTGGGGCGTGGCTACTTGGTGAGGTATCAATCGGCAGCAATGTCATGATGGGTCCGGATGTTGTGATCTTAGCGTCAAACCACGAATTCGCCGACACTTCCAAACCGATGAGCGAGCAGGGTCAGCGTGCGGACGAGCCTGTTGTAATCGGCGATGATGTGTGGATTGGAACCCGGGCTATTCTTCTACCGGGGGTAGAGATTGGCTCACACTCCATCATAGGTGCCGGCGCTGTGGTTACGAAGGATGTGCCGGCAAACGTTACTGTGGGTGGAAATCCGGCAAGAATACTCAGGAACCGCTCTTAAGCTGAGCATGTAAGAGTAGTGTCGTTGTGGCCTTGAGCAGTAGATACAAACAGATTGTCCATACCTTCTCCGACCAGGGGGTGCGGAGTGTCACTACTCTTGTGACAGGCGTGTTGATTGCCAAGTGGTGCACGGTTTCAGAGCATGGTCTTTTCGTCGTAGGTTTTTTGTCGCTTATCCTCGCGGCCAATTTTCAGGAGGCCCTGGTTGGAACGCCGCTCTACGTTCTGTTCCCGTCTCGACGAAAGGGTTTCGCAGCCAAGTACCAGCAGTGTCTTGCCATATGGCAATTGGTGATCGCGTTGCTGAGCGTACTCATCTTGTTGCTGGTCGCGGCCGTAGCTTTGGTGTCAGGCAAAGCCATGGGGTGGACAATCCTCTTGATAAGCCCCCTGGCTGGAATGGTCATGATCCGTGATTTTGTGCGACAAACCTACTTCGCGGGGCTGCGGCCCATCCGAGCGTTGTTCTTCGATGGTCTAGTGGCAATCCTGCAAATTAGCCTGCTTGTTCTTCTGCTCGTTGAGAAGCGACTCAGTGCCATAACCGCGCTGTATGCTATCGGAGTGTCGTCTTTCTGTGTGGCCGTTGTGCCTTTCGCCCGTAGGCTCTGCACCGACAGGATTCATTCCTTCAGATACTGTGTTAGTGTGGGAAAGGTACACCTACGTTTCGGACGCTGGAGGTTGGGTAGCTATGGGATGATATGGTTGGTCTTGCAGTCCTATCCCTTGCTGTTGGCTTTCTTCTGTGATGTGCAGCAGACGTCGCGGTACGGTGCCTGCCAGAGAGTGGCAATGATCTGCAGCCCCTTCATGGCGGGCATGATTAACATCTTCCTGCCTTATCTCTCCAGCATTCGGTCACGCAGGGGAGAGCATGGCGTGTGGAGACCCGTTGTTCTGCTCTCTTTCATTACGGCGATTATCCTTGGCGTGTGGGCCTTGGTGTTGACTTTCCGCGGAGAATGGCTACTGGGTGTGTTGTACAAGCAAGAATATGCCAAAGACGGACTGCTGTTGAATATTTTGATTATCGCTGTCTTGGTGCATGGGCTCTCATTTTGCGTGGGATTGGGCATTGTCGCGCAGAAGAAGCTATGGCTTGATATGGTCGTATATGGTCTGGCGGGGGTTGTGACGCTCCCATCAGGTATCTGGCTTGCTCATTCATACGGGGCGGTCGGAGCCGCTCTAGGGTATCTATCCTGTGTCAGTTGTGTAACGATCCTGCGTTGGGCCTATTTCCTTCTTTGCTATCGCGTTGATACGAAATTAGCCATACTCAATGAGGGTGCATAATCAGTGGAGCATCCTGATAGCAGTCTCCATACGCACGATGCTCCGGCGTTGTTCGAGTGGCCATGATATGGACGCAATCCTTAGGGAACTGATGAAGATGTGCATGCGGGAATCTCAAATGGGGAAAGGAGGGGGCTTGTACCTGATGCCGTTGCTGTTGGTTGTTGAACTCGCGACACTCGGTCTCGGTGCCATACGACTGGTTGACCCTGTGAACGGGCCGTACTACACGATTGGAAACGCTGTGGCGGGAGTATCACCTGGTGACGAGGTCGTTATCAAGGCGGGAACCTACCGCGAGTCGATCCGCATTGCAGCGGCTGGCACGGCCGAGAATCCGATTCTGATTCGAGCGGAAACGGGGCGCGAAGGCGAGGTCATAGTCAAAGGTAGTGAGGTTTACGAAGATTGGGAGTATACTTCTTCTCTTGCTGACGGACGGGCGTACCGTACGACTGTTCGATACGATTTGGTAGAGTCGAATTCGCTTCCGGAATCGGCATCACAGTATAGCCGACGTGCTGATATGGTTTTTGTAGATGGCGCCATGCTCGAACAAGTACTATCGTTGGGACAACTCAGGGCAGGCACGTTTTATGTTCCCGACGCCAGCGGGACACGGGGACTTTACATCGGGCTTGATGAGGACATTTCCCCGAACGATGTTGTTGTTGAGGTATCAGAGCGACAGGTAGGCTTGTACACAGATTGGGTACACTACCCACACCAGCATAGCGAGTATATCCATATCAAGGGACTGACCGTGACGCAAGTGGCATGTACACGGGATGGCAGTGGGGCTATGGTGAGCAGGACGGGGGCGATCTATCTGGGAGGTCTGCATCACCGACTGGAGAATTGTCGGGCCACATGGAACAATTGGAAGGGACTGCAAATGGCAGGCAGCGATGTCCACGTGGTCGACTGTCTTTTCAACTACAACGGTAGTTGTGGCATGGGGGGGGGAATCCGAGACTGCCGGTTTGAGAATGTCACAACCAATTACAACTCCTGGCGTTTTGGTCCCACTTGGGAAGCCGGAGGAATGAAATGGGTGGGGACCCATGACTGGATCCGCAACAACGAGATCATTGCGTGTACGTCACAGGGAAACAACGGTCCGGGGATGTGGTTTGACACTACCGGCGCTGATATGACAATCCGAGATTGTCGTTTTGAAGACAACATTGGGAAAGGGATTTTCCTGGAGGCGATCTATCCGAACACCGGGGGCATTGAGATCCATAACAACATTATTTCCGGTACGCGCTGGGAGGGCGGTGATTCACCTATTGATGCGGAGGACGGTGTCGGTCTTTGCCTGTATGGGGCCTCAAACAGCAGGGTCTATAACAATACGATTGTTGACAACGCCCAACACGGCATCAGCATAACTGGGGGGCTGCACACCGGTACCGGGGCTAATATCTCACACAACGAGTTCTACAACAATATTGTTGCCTATAATGGTGGATACAGTGTCCATCTTCATACGTGGGGTGGGAGTTGGCAGCATGACGGCACCCACAGATTGGATTACAATCTATACCATAACATTGGTGGTGATGATCGCCATATCTGGTGGAGAACAGATCCAAATGTTTACGATTCTTACGAGGCGCTGACAATCGCCGGATTCCGGGCGGTTTCTGACAATGCGGCCCATTCGATATGCGCCGATCCTTGCTTCGTCGACGCCAGCGTCGGAGACTATCACCTTAAGAGTATCGCATGCCGTTGGAATCAACACTCCGGAGCTTGGACCCGGGATGATGGGACCAGCAGGGGAATCGACGCGGGTAATCCTGGCTGGTCTCTTGGCGATGAGCTCTCTTGTGACTATGAGGATTCGAATGGCAAGGCCGCAAATCTTCGAATCAACTTAGGTGTGTACGGCGGGACCAGGGAAGCATCTGTAGGGCCATACGGGTGGGCTCTGCTGGCGGATGTGACTAACGATGGGATGGCGCATTTCCTGGATCTGGCAGAGTTGTCGATAAGCTGGCTGAATGTAGGGAGCAGCCAAGAGGCTGACTTGGACAGGAACGGTCGGGTCGATATGGATGACTACGTCCTGTTTGCCGAGGCCTGGCGTGCCAGGACGTGCTGGAGACAATTCTGAGGTCTGTTGCTCTGGCGCGGTGCAAGTGAAGTGCGTCCGGGCGCGTTTGTCAAGAGAAGAAGACCGAGGATAGAAGTTCGGATGGATGACTGCAGTCCGCATACAGAAGAGGAGTAGGGCAATGACGATACGGGAGTGTGTTTCTTGTCATTCACCTGATCTGGTGCGATGGGGGCAGCCGTTTCTGAGATGTCGGGAGTGTGGCGTGGTCTTTCGCCGTCTCATGCCGACTGAAGAGGATCTGCTCAATATGTATGCGAGGTGCTATTCTGAAGAGAATATCTTCCGCGAAAACACCCACATGGCGTCGCGAGGAGTCGCCCTGAAATCCCATGCGGAGTTCGTTGATTCCCTTGGTACGTCCAATATGACCGTTCTCGACTATGGAGCGGGTACGGGACAATTTGTTCATATGCTCGGGCAACGGGGACATCACGCTGAGGGCTGCGAATTGTCGGCTGACGCCAGGCGCCAGTGCAAAAAAGAACACGGCTTCGATCTTCACCCCTCCTTGGATGATCTTTCTGAGAGTGCTTACGATGTCATAACGGCTATTGAGGTGGCCGAGCACCTGCCTGCCCCAGGCCCTGTGTTTGAAAGAATGCACGCGCTGCTGAAGCCCGGGGGGGTCGTGTATGTAACGACGCCTAACAGCAATGGTGCCTTGGCGAGGATCAAGAGGGATAGATGGCGGGAAGCGGTCAAACCGTTTCACCTTGTCTTATTCAACTATGTGGCGCTCAGGAAAACGCTGATCGATGCCGGATTCGATACGATAGACTATGTTCGATTCTCCCCGCTGACGAGTCGCTCTCTGAGATTGATGATACTGCACAAGACGCTACAATGTTTTGGACTGTATGGTGGATTGCGCGTACTAGGCCATAAGGGATGAACCGTCCAGTTTGGGGCGATACACGATTGCTGTGTATACAGGCAGTGGCCTGGTGAATGCGAACATCAGTGGAGAGGATGGTGTTATCAAGGGCGGCGAGGTTTGTGAGAACCGGAGGGGGGGCGATCCCGTAAGTGGTGAGAATCTGTTTTCCCCGCCACAATATGGCGAGGTGTTCAGGTAGGTTGAGAAGAGTATTGGGGACGCGAATTGTTTTGAACGATTGCGATAGAGATTGTGCATGAGAGAGGTTATCCGTTTTCGCGGGGAACGCATGGTTGGTCGGGGGGCAGGTAGATGGGCGTCGATAGAGGCACGCGAAGCACAGCGGAGACTCCGTTCCTAGGGAGCCTATTCAGCAAACTGGATGACTCGGGCGTTCGGTACTGCGTGCTGAGGAACTACGACACGTTACCTGATAGCCTCGGAGGCAGCGATCTTGATATTCTGGTCGATGAACATCATGGCGACAGCCTTCGCCTTCTTTGGCGGGCGGCATCCCGCGAGCATGGTGGACGGTGCATAGGGGCGCTGGGGCGGCCTGCTTCCAAAATGTGTGTCTGCGGCCGCACGGCTCAATGGTGGGGTGCGGAGATGGACGCTTTCGTTGGCGATTTGAAGTTTAGCGTATATCCGTTCATGAAGGGGGAGTTTGTACTGAGGCGAGCGGTGAAACGCAATGGTGTTATGGTGGCTGCCGAGCGAGATGCGGCAGTTATCACTGCATTGAAGGAGTCCCTGAACAATCGCGAGTGTCCGCGAGAGCATTTGGAGAGAGCCAGAGAGGCCTATTACAATGATCGACGGGCGTATCTGTGTGAGTTCCGAGAATGTCTTGGCGGCCATGTCAGCCGCTTGTGGGACGCACTACTGATGGGTGGGAATGGAACTCGTGTAGACGATGTTGCCAGAGCGACGATTTCCCACCTGAGACGAACCTCAGGTCTTGTGTCCTGGATCAAAGAAAAGGCTCAGAAGCTTCTAAGGTATCGTAGAGTGGTCTCACGCCCAGGCTATTCAGTCGCGGTTCTTGGGACCGATGGTTCGGGAAAGAGTACTGTTATAGAAGGTGTGAGTGCCGTCTTGGGGCAAGCCTTGCACAATAGCGTCTATTGCGAGCATATGCGTCCCCATTTGCTCCCAAGCCTTGCGAGGTTATTCGGCAAGTCTGTTATGCCAGGTCCAGTAACTGATCCCCATGCGGGCAAACCCTCGGGACCTCTGGGGTCGCTTGTTAGACTGAGCTATTACAGTCTTGACTATATCCTTGGCTACTGGCTCGTCGTTTTCCCTGCGATGGTCAGGAGACCCAGTCTGTTCCTTTTCGACAGGTATTTCTATGACTATTATATAGACCCGTGTCGAACGAAAGTGAAATTACCAAAATGGCTTATCACACTCTATGGTGTGCTGATTCCTTCGCCTGATTTGATTCTATGTCTGGGGGCCGATCCTGAGGTCATTCACCGGAGAAAGCCCGAACTGCCCATAAAGGAGACTCACAGGCAAATCGTGGAGTTGAAGCGGTTTCAGCATCGGAGTCGGAGAGCTGTTTGGATCGACACGAGTTGCAGTATTGAGGAATCGGTGGACAAGGCACTTGAAGCGATTACTGCAAAGATGGCGGCAAAATATGAGTGACCCTTCAGGGCCTACCGAACGATGTGGCGCATGGAAGATATTGCTTCCGATCTCACGCCCCAACCGAGTGCTTGCCCTAGCGGTTGATGCGTCGCTCCTGCGAGGATTACGTCATGTCTATGATCCGATTCATGTGGCTCCGGACGGCGACGAATACGATATCATCGTGCTCGGCGCCCGAGCAAAGTCTGAATGGGCCGCTGATGCTATCGTGTCGAGTCTTGGCGATCACACGGTGGCCGTCGTGCTCCCTGGAGCGGAGTATTGCGACACTCTTCAGAAACGGGGCTATGACATCAAACGCCAATACTCGGGATTGCCCTTCAGCCAACCCAGACTTTATGTTCCTCTCCGCCCGCGACGATACCGAAGGCTTGGGCTGCGTTTCCATAGCCCGGGCAGCACAAGGGGCAAGATGGGGTTGGCGTTGGCAAGGGCCTTGAGCGGAATTGGCATGACCAGCCATCTGCAAAGGCATACTATCTCGTTTCTTGCGAGAGAGGGTTCGTATCTTCGGAAAGGCACATTGGCACAGTGGCTTGCGGCTGAAATCCAACAAGGAATCGATGATATGGTGATCTACACGGGATCCGATTCGCCCAGACATAAGGTCACTGCGTTGGCAATAGGCTGCAACCGGGCTTCAGACGTGATCATCAAGGTTGCTGAAACGGAGCAGGGTGCCGACGCTATAACGGCGGAATCAGAGGCCTTGAGAGCGCTGGCGGTCTCGCCTCTGCGCACGCATGTGCCGGAGCTTGTGTTCGAGGGGGTTTTCTACTGCTATACCGTACAGGTTCAGTCCAAGCTTGATGCAACTGGACGCTGCCAGAACGGGCATTTCACCTCTGGACATCTGAACTTCCTTGCTGATTTGTCAAAGCTTAACCGAACACGGAGGCGGCTTGGCGATGTCCGAGCATGGCAGAAGATCAAGCTGGCAGTGGAGGACGCCGACGTGACGGATTTGCCCGAGGCAATCCGCGAACACTTACAGTTTGTCCTTTCTCGTGATGTGGCAGACAAGGCTGTGATAACACACACGACGCATGGTGATTTCGCTCCTTGGAATATTGTTGCCGAAAAAGATAAACTCTCTGTCTTTGATTGGGAGGACAGTCAGCGGAATGACCTTCCGTTTTTGGATTGTTTCCATTTCTTGTATCGGCAGGCGGCGCTTGTAGGGCCTTGGGCAGGTGGGCAGAAACTCGTCCGGGATATGCTGTGCCGCGCTTCAGCTTTGGCTGCGACGGCAGGAGTCCCTGGTGATTTGATTTGCCCGATACTACGCTTGTGGGTGACGTTGGAGTTTCTCGATCGGCCCTGTTCCCGCATTGTAGAGGTTGCCACCCATGTCAAGACAAGTGAATAGGCGTTTGAAGGTCCTTGTTTCCAGTTACGCTTGTAGTCCTCTCCGCGGTTCAGAGCCTGGTATGGGATGGGGGTTTGTCGAGGCGTTGTCGAAACACCATGATTTGTGGGTCATTACCGAGGAGGAAAAGTTCCGGTCTGAAATCGAGGCGGAACTGGAACTCAGAGCGGAACTCAAAGAGCATATCGTGTTTCACTACATTCGCAAGACTCGCTGGCGTTTTCTGCGGAAGATATGGCCGCCGTCTTACTATTGGTTTTACAGAGCGTGGCAGAAGAAAGCTTTCACCCTTGCCAAGCAACTGAACGAGGAGATTCACTTCGATGTCGTGCATCAACTGAATATGGTGGGCTTCCGCGAACCTGGCTATTTGTGGAAACTCGATATGCCATTTGTATGGGGACCGATTGGTGGTTTGGGGGTCCTGCCGTGGCGGTTTCTACCTGTACTCGGTCTATACGGATGTGTGTATCACCTCAGCAAGAACATAGCCAATATGTTTCATCTGCGGTTCCTTCGACGGCCGCGGCGCGCCGCCAGAAAAGCCGCGGCGCTAATAGCCGCCACACCGGATGTGCAGAAGGCTATCTCCAGAGTATGGAATCGGGACAGCTTGGTGATCTGTGAAGTTGGGCCACCTGATGGTGTTAAATGTGAGCCTTCAGTTCGCGGTGGAGGGCAGCCGCTACGGCTCATATGGTCGGGATGCCATATCCCGCGAAAGGCTCTCGGACTACTCCTGAATGCACTTGTCCTGCTTCGTCAGGATGTGAAGTGGCATTTGGATATCCTTGGTGCGGGGTCGCGAACGTCGGTGTGGAAAGCGCATGCTCAAAAACGGGGCATAGCTGATCGCTGCACGTGGCACGGTTGGGTAGATCGGGCGCAGGCGTTGCGGATCATGCGCACCGGGCATGTTCTCGTGGTCTCGAGCTTGGCTGACCTGACATCCACTGTGGTGCTTGAGGCTATGTCACAAGGGGTCCCAGTCATTTGTCTGGATCATTGTGGGTTCGCCCATGTCATAGATGATAAGTGTGGAATCAAGATAGCGGTGACGTCTCCAGAGCAAGTCCAGATGGATATTGCCAATGCTGTGACGCGCCTCTACGAAGATGAGTTGTTGCGACACAACCTGGCTCGTGAAGCGTTACGCAAGAGTTGTGCATTTGGATGGGAGTCCAAAGCACATTCCATGAACGACGTGTACGCCGCGATTGCCTGTGTGAGGTGAGACCAATCATGGTTTTGTCAATCAATGATATTCGAAGCTATCTGGGAGCTACATGCCCTCTATGGCTATACCTCGCCACGTGTTTGGTGTTTTCCTCCGGAGACACAGTCCAGGACGTTTCCGCAAACCCATTGCGGCTGAGTGTCATTCACAAGGTTGTTCTCATGCCGCTAATCTTCGCGATTTCCGTGAGGCGATTGTTCGCATGGCCAAGTCTCATTATCCAGACACCCGGGCCTCTGAGGTTCTACTTCGCATACATACTGGTAGCTCTGGCGACTCTTCCTTTCGGTCTGTGGCCGTTCTTTAGCATATGGAAGGTATTTGAAGTGATTACGGCCGTGCTTGCGGGGCTAGGCGTTGCAGTGTTCATTGGCCCACGCCGTCTGCCTGCTGCCTTGGCGACGGTGATAGCATCTATTTTGGCACTTGTCTGGATTGGAGTCGTTCTGTCTCCTTCAAGAGGAATGTCATTGGGGGTATACGATGCAGCAAGGGCGTTTCCGTTGCAACTGAATGGCTGGCTCATCGGTTGGAACTCCAACTCCATAGGTGTGTTCTCCGCCCTTCTTGTCCTGCTCACTGCGGGTATGTCGTTGAATTGGAGTCGCATGGTGCGAATCACGTGGTATTTTTCACTCGCCTGCACACTTTTCTTCGCGCAGTCCCGGACATCATTTGGCGTGCTTGGCTTTGGAATCGTCCTCTTGGCACTGAAACGGCGCAACTACGGAATGCTGGTGATTGTTCTTATGCTGGGTGTGGGGTGTGTGATGTTGTTCAGTCCTAATCCTGAAGTACTGATCAATTACATTACGCACGGCAAGGGCGTCGACTCACACCTGTTTCGCAATGCATCAGGTCGAATGCCCATGTGGCAGTATGCGATAGACAGGATGCCTGGCCATTGGTTAACTGGCTACGGTTTCGCCGTGGGCTCACGATACCTTATGATGGATTTTGGCAGGGCTGAGTGCTCCACGATGGAGAGTGATTTCGTCGATTCGCTGGTTTCGGTAGGCATCTGGGGTCCCATTCTTATTGCCGGAGTCTATCTGAGTAACTTCATTGCACTGGCGAGGAATCGCAATCCCTTCGGCCCTCGGTTGATAGGAACCGTTGCTATTGGATCACTATTGGTTCGGTCTCTGACGGGTACCAGTCTCGCCAGTGGAAGTTTGTACGTATTGGTGTTCACCTGTCTGGCCTTCATGGTGGGGTTTTCTGCGGACGATGCGGATACTGAAGATACACAACTCATATGGTAGATTCAGCGGCGAAGAGGCGATGGTCGAGGCCACCGTCCAGGTGCTGGAGAAGCATGGACATCATGTGACCTGTTTCCGGCGCAGCAGTGCTGAAATCCCTCACATGTGTTTGGGGCGGGTGCGAGCCTTCTTCTCTGGAATCTATAGCTTCTGGTCACGCAGACAAATCAGCAAACTTCTGGCCGAAGAGAAGCCTGATGTCGTACATGTTCACAATGTGTTTCCGCTCATCTCGCCCTCCGTCCTTGGTGTTTGCCGTAGGGCGGGCGTGCCTGTCGTCATGACGGTGCATAACTATCGGCTTGTCTGTCCAAACGGCTTGCATATGCCAAAGGGGAGCTCGGAGATATGCGAAAGATGCTGTGGAGGCCGTGAATACTGGTGCCTATTAAAACGGTGCGAAGAGAATCTGTTCAAGAGTTTGGGCTATTCTCTGAGAAACTATGTAGCCAGGCAATCTGGCATGTATAGACACAATGTCGCGATCTATATTTGCCTGACAGAGTTTCAGAGGCAGCGGTTGCTGGCAGAGGGGTTCGCTCCAGAGAGGTTAACGGTCGTTCCCAACATGATTGACAGTTCGATGAGCCGCTCGATGAATGGGGCCGATGGGTACGTGGCGTATGTAGGGCGGATCAGTCCGGAGAAAGGCGTCGATTGTCTTCTCGAAGCCGCGCAGGCGGTGTTACAGGTTTCATTTCGAATTGCCGGCGACTGTAGTTCGATGCAGAAGCGTGTTGATGGCGCGCCCGCCAATGTCGAGTATGTCGGGCAAATACCGAATGCGCAGGTCGCCGAGTTCATTGGTGACAGTCGTTTTGTCGTCTTGCCCAGCATCTGGTTTGAAGGGTTTCCCATGGTTCTTGTTGAAGCCATGATGTGTGAAAAAGCTGTCATAGCCTCGCGGATTGGCGGCATACCGGACATTGTCGAAGACGGGGTGACAGGTTTGCTGTGTGAGCCGAATAGCGTGGACGACTTGGCCAAAAAGATCGCGTATCTGTGGGAGAATCCGGAGCTTTCTAAACAGATGGGACGAGCGGGGCGGGAAAAAGCGCTCGGCGAATATTTACCTGAGAGATATTATGAACGCCTCATGGCGGTGTACAAAAAGGCGGCGCGGCTTCAACCGCCGCGCCGGCCCGGTCTTTCATTTGTTCGAGACGAATGACATGTTGCCAGGTGATAGACTATGCCTGAGATGATCGCGAAAACTAACATGGGCCTACAGAGACAGTCTAAGCCAAGACGGTGTCTCATAGGCAAAGTGGGGATCTCAGTTGTTGATATGACGACATGCCTGCAATTGCTCGACGAGCGAGTCCGGAAGCAATGTTCAGGATATGTGTGTGTCGCCAACGTTGAAGCGAGCATGCTATCGCAGCGGGATCCTGAGTTCTGCCGGATTCAGAACGAGTCGTTCCTGACGCTTCCCGATGGCATGCCACTGACTTGGTATGCGCGGATGGCGGGGGAACGTAACATGCAGCGGGTGACGGGCCCGGATCTGATGATTGCAATTCTGAAGGTATCCGCACAGTATGGCTACACACACTATTTCTACGGCGATACAGAGGATACGCTCCAGAAGATGAGAGAAGTGATTGAGGAGCGGTTTCCCGGCACCGCGATTGCGGGCATGCATTCGCCCCCGTTTCGAGCCCTTACAGACCAGGAACTGAACGCCACGATTGCCGAGATCAATCGCCTCAAGCCCTCGTTTGTTTGGGTGGGCTTGGGGTGCCCAAAGCAAGAGCGGTGGATAGGTCACGTGTTTCCCCGGATTGAATCCAGCGTCCTGCTGGGCGTGGGGGCGGCATTCAGATTTCTCATTGGAGAATACCGGCACCCCCCGAAAGTCCTGCAAATATGTGGCCTGGAAGGGATCTTCTGGAGAGTCCTGCACCGGCCCGGTTATGTCCTCAAATGGTATGCCCATCACATCCCGGCATATGGAGCGCTGTTTCTGCGAGGGCTTGCCAAGCGTCTTATGGGTTCTGGCCTCCGTGACACCGAGCCCGATGCAGCCGAACCGTCAGACAATCATGGAAAGCTTGCCCAGTGAGTGATGGACAGAACAACATTGCGTTTCTGGCCACCGGGGCTGAAGGTCGTTTGGTTGCCGGGGCCCTCGCCCGGTCGGACCGAGTCACGTTGTTGCAGTGCCGGGAGACCACGGACGAGGTATCCCTTGTAAATCTGAACGAGGAGGATCGCACTCCTATCGGCGTATCCGAAGAAAGGGATCATATTCAGGGTGCCCTCACATCGTTTCTGCAGAGGACCGGAAACATCGACGCTGTTGTGGTCATGGCTCACACTGTTCAGTCGCGGGAACGTCCGGAGGGCTTTACCTCGCTGACAACTCTCTTTGAGAAGCACTTCTTCCTGCCGCTGACCTGGATCAAGGCGGCACTGCCGAGCATGATTGGTGCGAAGAAGGGTGTGGTGATTGTGATTATGCCCCCGTCTGCGCTCGCGGCCAATCCGAGACAACCCGCAATGTCATGTGCTTACTGGGCTCTCAAACGGGTCTGCCAGTCCTTGCGCGCGGAACTACAGCCATTCAACATTACCGTGCATCTGGTGTTCAGCCCCTTGGCGGAAGCCGATCTTGCCGGCAGCCCAGGCAAAAGAACGGCCAAACTGAATACGCTGGCAGGCAGACTTCGAACGATCCTGACGAACGAGAAACGCGGAGATGGCTCCCTGGACTGGGCGGGACGCTGGCATCATTCAATTGAGCATCTCTTTCCCGATCGAGGCAAGTGGGCAAAGTCCTCTAATGGGAAGCGAACATACCGCGAGCGCGGCGTCGGGGGAAACCGAAGTGCCTTGATCACTGGAGCCTCGTCCGGCTTGGGAAGAGAGTTGGCGCGTTTGTACGCCCCAACGGTTGAGGAATTGCACCTTGTCGGGCGAGACCATGCTGCCTTGGAGCAGGTGCGTCAGGAGTTGACGCAGACGTCCAACTGCATGGTGAACATTGCGCGATTGGATCTTGGAGACCTTCGAGCTGTTGAAGCGTACGCTGCTGCAGTGGGTCCTGTGGATCTCCTAATCAACTGTGCGGGGTATTCCGTGGTGGGACTTGTCAGGGACATTCCGCTCGATTTGTTCCGCAGGAATATGACCGTAAACTTCTTTGCACCGGTGGTCCTGACTGAGGCATTCCTTCACAAGTCTCCGGCCCCTCGGCGGATTGTGAATGTCCTTTCGACGACGGCCATCGCGGGACGCAAGAAGCAGAGTTCCTACTCTGCAACCAAGGCGGCGCTATGGGCATACACGCGGATTCTCAGACAGACCGCGCCGGCAGGGACAGAAGTTATGGAAGCCCTTCCAGCGACATTCACCTCCAACTTCGCCGACAATGTGGTTGATGCTGAGTCGGGTGAAAGATTGGGTCGTAGTGCGGTTCACCGAGGCCAGGATCGACATGGATTGACGAGCGAACTTGTAGCAGCGAGGGTGTATCGTGCCTCTGAACATGGATGTCACTGCCTGTTTGTCCCCTATAAGGCGAGACTCTTTCACCTTCTGGAGGTGATTACGCCGGGACTTTTTCAGCGCATGTTCCCCTGATGTAGTCGCCAGGTGTGCAGGACACTCTGGCCCGGAGCAGATGATGATACTCACGGCAACGCGGGATTTCGTATTCAAGAAAAGTAGCGAGCTGTCTGCGCTGGAGAAGGGACAATTCAGGGCGCTGTTTGGTCGCGTGTTCGGCAAGGAAATGAGCAGTGAGTGGTTCGAACGCAAGTACACTTGCACGCCTCTAGGGTATTCGCACCATGGTCTGATGGTGATCGAGGGTCGGGTTGTTGGGGCGTACAACCTTGTTCCCTACCGCTACAAATGCTTCGGCGCGGATGTGCTCTTTGGCCTGTCTGTTGACGCCATGATCGACGAGGCACATCGGACTGGACCTTTCAATATGGTCAAGATGGCTAGGTTAGTATACGAAGGTGCAGTTCAGGACGGTGTCGCTTTCGCCTTTGGTTTTCCCAATGACCAGGCCTATGTATTCACAAAGAAGATTCTCAAATGGCAGGACCTTGGCGAACTGGAGTTTTACGCGTTACCCATAGATATTGGCGCCGTGTGTCGGTCGCTGCGATGGGCGCGCCCGTTTTCTCGGTTGTGCGCGGCGGCCTTGGTGAAGTTGCCTCGATGGCGAAGGTCCGTTGTTGCCGATTTTGCGATTGAAAAGGTGGCTGACGAGACCTTCTGCCACCATCGTTATGATGAGCAACATGTCGTGGTGGGGTTGTCGCAGGGTGGCAGTTGTGTCTATCGGCTCTATGACGAAGCAGACGGTGTCAAGACGTTGTATCTCCTTGATGTATCGCCGTTGACAGCGGCGCATCTGGCGGAGGCCGTGCAAGCAGTGTATCCGGTCGCGGCGGCGCATGCTCATCTTATCCTGTACGTAGGGAGATTGCCTTTTCGTCCATACGGACTTCTGCGCATACCACCGGCGCGTTGTCCGCGCCGCATCAGAATGTGTGCCAAGTTGCTCGATCCGCAATGCGATAACAATCGTGTCTTCGACATAGACAACTGGAATATAAACATCTCAAACCTCGATGTTCGCTAGTCTGGGGAGTGTCAGAATGAAAATCCACCGTGTAGCCGAAGCGCACTATGCGAGACCACGATGCATGGGCGTTTGCAGCGTCGTGTTGGTGAGCCTGTTCTGCCTGCCGTTGCATGGCCAGGGGGATAGCTATCTCAGGCTGGCGCCTCGGGATTCTCCATGCTGGCCGACGCCGCTATCACCGACCTCGACTATACCAGAGATATAGCGATCGAAGCCATTCTCAAAATCGAACCCAGCCAATCGGGAGGGCGCTGGGCCCACATCGTCGCAAAGGCAGCAGATTATGCAGGTCACCGAGCAGAAGAGCCAGGATTTGTTTTGGGGATCGAACTCGGACATCTACAAAGTTATGGCCACGTAGTTTTCGCGAAGATTGGTGATGGCCTCCAGCAGGTGCGAGTCAGCGCAAGAGAGCGTGAGGGCTACGTCTACGCGATCATGACCTGGGATGCTGATGAAAGGACGCTCTCTCTATGTCAATGGCGAGCTTGAAGGGATTGCAACGGATGCGTCGATTGTCCCCTCTGCCATCAGGAATGACGCGCCGCTGGGGTTGGGCCATGGCGGCGGGTATGAGCCTTTGGGAAGAGGTGTGCATCTGGTGCGTCTATGGAACAGAAGTCTCACGGCTGCCGAGATTCGCCTCCTGTGGGAAGGTTTCGTATCCCACGGTCAGCACGGCTTGCCGCCCACCTTTGACCGGCGTGAGATTCATTCCGAATGGCTCATGCACGAAATAGGCGATGCTCACGGGCGCGACGGGAACACGCATGTCATGGATACCGCCGGGGCTAACCACCTTGAACTGCACGGGGGAGCCGAGGTTGTTCGAGGCAACGGCCCCCTCACCTTGCGAGAGCCGCCTGATGCGAGCGCATCCGTTGACAAGGCTGTCTATGTCACAGCTTCCGGTGGCCGCGAGAGTCTGGAGGGTGACGTCACCCTGCCGTTGCATTACTTCTTTCAGGTAGATGAGTCGCCGGACCTTAACACGCCTGAGTTGCGAGAATCGGGATGGTTTCCCCATTATGGTCGGTGGAGTCCCATTCTCAAGCCGAGCACGGTGTACTATTGGCGAGCGAGAATCCGAGATTTATCCTATCCCCCCAAAGAGTCCGGGGTGACCGCAACACAGACCTTCACCACGGAAGGACCTTCGGTGTGGTACGTGCGTCCACGGACAGAGACAAGCGTCTATGGAACAGAGGACGGACGCTCGCACGAGAATGCCTTCAACGGTCTTGTGAACTGGGATGATCGCTTAGGGGCCTTTCCCGGTATCGTCTGGGGCCCCAACGGAGTCGAAGCTGGTGACACTCTGTACATCTGTGATACTCACAATATTCCGGAGCATGATGGTGGGTTCGCGGACTATAGACGAGTTTACATCAAGACATCGGGGCATTCTGAGGCATATCCGGTTACCGTCAGGGGAGACTGTCCCGAGCATGCCGGTGTCATAGTAGGTGGCGAGGATAGGTATGCTCTTGTCATTGACCGTCGAAGACATCTGGTCTTCAAGAACATTGGTTTTGATGGTTTCGATCTGCAGACTGAATCCCTGACTGGGGATGGTAATGATGTTACGGCTACGGTTGCAGCACGCTCCACACACATCGTTTTTGACGGCTGCATGATACGGTACGGAGCCTCTGCATTCTTTGACCTCTATCGCGGGCACGATTACTGGGAGTTCAGGAACAATACCATGAGCTTTGGCACAACAGGCATCAAGACCATTGGGAGAGGGGGAGGTGGAACCAGGTTCCTCACGGTTGAACACAGTCTATTCAGTGATATCGGGGTGCCGCCGTTCGAGCATAAGGACGCACACGCGGTGGGCATCCAAGGAGGCGAGGGACATCTCATCCAATACAATCATATCGAAAACACCGGGGCCGCCATTGAGTTCTGGGCGGGGACGAACACAATGCGCGATATGACAGTGCGGTACAACTTCATCAAGGACACCCACAACAAGGAGATTACGGAGGGTGGAGGCATTGTTGTTTCAGGAGCCAACTTCGACTCGTTGGGGCAGAGAACCGGATTCAAAATCTATGGCAATATCATTGTCAACGCGGAAGGAGCAGGCATTAGCCGCAACAACAAGGATCTGGTTGAGGTATACAACAACGTGATCTACAAGTGCCGCATAGGTCTCCAATTCGCGGTTATGGATGGCGCGCTAGGGGCCGCCGTTCACAACAACATTGTTGTTGAGCCTGCTGAGTATTTCGTTTTTGTCGCTGCGGATGTCAACAGGCCGTGGGATCGAGCATCATGGAACCATAATATCTACTGGCCGTCTGAAGACGGGATGGAACTCTTCGATACGACACTTACCCTCGAGACCACGTTTGACACCTACCGTCAGGCATTGGGGTGGGACGCAGACTCCTTGCTTGAGAATCCGCGATTCGTCTCTAACACACCGCAGGAAGCAAGGGACTTCATGTTGCGTGGCGATAGCCCAGCAATCGACGCTGGAACCGATGTCGGCGTCGACGTGGACTTTGCCGGCAACCCAATTCCGCGGGGGATCGGCCCGGACATCGGGGCCTATGAGTACGGGCCACTTATGGAAACGGATTGCGAGATCGATGATGCGGGGTGATATATGGCTTCGTCGATGCCTGCGACTGCTAGAAGCACTTCGCATTGGTTGTGGCGCGATTGTTATGCTGCACCTGCGGCGAAGATACTTGGGTAACAGAGGTCATCGCGACCACACAAAGGTGATCGCTGCACAATGACCTAATGGGGTCGCGGGTAGAAACCGCAACCTGGGATGATGAAGTGGCGGGCAGGCGTCATTGCTGCGTTCTCTTACGCAGGTCCGCTGCATGCTTCAACCGTGGGGGCACGGACGCCGGGGGGGGGATCGGAGGTTTTTACGCATGGACGCGGTAGATCGCACAGAGCCGGTCAATGCATTTAGCTGTGAGTTGGAAGACTGGTTCCATATCCTCGATAGCGACAGGACGCCCGCCATCGAGGAGTGGTCGAGCCTTCCTCTTTGTGCAGAAAAGAATGTCGATCGCTTGCTGGAACTGTTCGATGAGCACGGCGTTCGTGCGACATTCTTCTGCCTCGGCTGGATGGCCGAGCGAATGCCCGATCTGGTCCGTCGCTGTCGGCGTGCTGGGCACGAGATAGGATCGCATGGTTACGCCCATCTCCTGTCCTACGAGGTCGGCCCCAACGCGTTTCTCCAGGACCTGGTCCATTCGAAGAAGATCCTGGAGGACATCACCGGCGAGGCAGTTATCGGATTCCGCTCTCCAGGATTTGCCGTGACAAACGATAATCGATGGGTATTCGATGTCGTTGCGGAAGCCGGCTACAAATATGACGCCAGTGTGTTTCCCGCTTACCACGGCCATGGGGGTCTTTGTGAGGCCGACCCCGCTCCGCATATGCTCAAGACGAGCGGAGGGTCTCTTATTGAGATCCCCAGTTCGACCATAAAGGTATGGGGACGTCCCGTGTGCCTGTTTGGCGGTGGGTATCTGCGAGTCTCACCGTTGCCTCTGATTCGTTGGGGCATCAGACGGCTGCACAGGGAGGGACGACCGCTGGTTGTCTACATACATCCGAGGGAAATCGACCCGAAGCATCCGCGTCTGCGGCTGAACTGGAAGCGGAGGTTCAAGTGCTATGTCAATCTCCGCAGCACTTGGCCGAAGATCGCGTGGTTGTGCAAGCACTATCAGTTCACAACGATGAGGGCCCTGGCCGAACGTCTTGAGCCCATTCGTGAGGAGAAGTCAGTGGAAGTGGGGACGCCGAAGAAACGGAGGCAGACAGTGACTGCGGTCGATGTCAAGAGACGACCCCAGGCCGCCGAACAGGTGCATTTCAACTAAGGAAAGGGATTTGCAACGATGGATGTAAAGCACGAAATTCGAAGTTACATTGTGGAGAATATTCTGTTTGGCGATGGCGACAGAGTCGATGAGAATGCCTCGTTTCAAGAGAGCGGCATTCTGGACTCCACCGGCTTTCTCGAGTTGATCGGTTTTGTCGAGGAGCGTTTTGGCGTTGATATTGCCGATGACGAACTGGTTCCCGAGCATTTCGACAGCGTGGTCAAGATGTCCACCTTCGTCGAGCGGAAACTCGCCGCCAAGGCCGTGGCCTAGGGTGGTGACGGCGGTTCGCACTCACTCCCTGTTGCGGTCGCCTGTTCCCGGGATGGACACATGTGTGGTATAGTCGGAATTCATAATCTCGAGTCAGCGCGAGGTCTTCGCCCCGAGACACTGGGCCGTATGATGGAAGCGATCCGTCATCGCGGTCCGGACGAGGCGGGAATCTATCTGGACGACCGCGTTGGCCTGGGCCACGTGCGACTGAGTATCATCGATATCGAGTCGGGCGGCCAGCCCATCCACAACGAAGACGAGACCCTCTGGATTGTCTATAACGGTGAGGTGTTCAACTACGTCGAATTGCGGGCCGAACTCGAGGAGCGGGGACACTGCTTCTACACGAATTCAGACACGGAAGTGCTCCTCCATCTGTACGAACAAGAAGGGCCGAAATGCCTGGAGCGTTTGAATGGCCAATTTGCCTTTGCCATTTGGGATAGTCTCAAGCAGACGCTGTTTCTGGCGAGAGACCGTGTGGGGATTCGCCCTCTGTATTACACCGTCCAGAAGGGTCAATTGTGCTTCGCCTCCGAGGTCAAAGCTTTGTTTTCGCTCCCTGGCCTGCCTCGGAGAATCGACGCTCAGGGCATGAGTCAGGTATTCACGTTTTGGACGACCCTGCCCGGGAACACGATTTTCGAGGACATTCGTGAATTACCGCCCGGCCATTACCTGATCGCCTCGAAGGGCGGGGTCAGAACGCAATGCTACTGGGACATTCCCGTCTTCGGTCGACAAGATCAGTTTGACAGTCCGCTTGATACGATGGTGGAGAACGTACAAGAGCTTCTCCTGGATGCCGTTCGGATCCGGCTGCGAGCGGATGTGCCGGTCGGGTCCTATCTGAGTGGCGGATTGGATTCCTCGGGAATCGCGGCCATCACCGCCAGACGATTCAAGCCTGATTTGAGGACGTTTGGCATTCGGTTCGACCAGGACGGCTTTGACGAGGGAGAACACCAGGAGCAGATGGTGTCGTTTCTGGGCACCGACCACACCGAAGTACACGCTTCGCCTAGGCGGATTGGGGAAATGTTTCCGGAGATGCTGTGGCATGCCGAGAAACCTCTCCTCCGCACCGCTCCTGTGCCGCTTCTCATTCTATCCCGTGCGGTCAGACAAAGTGGCCTGAAGGTCGTCCTGACGGGCGAGGGCGCCGACGAGGTTTTTGGAGGTTACAATGTTTTCAAGGAGGCCAAGGTCAGGCGATTCTGGGCCCGACAGCCCGAATCTCAGGCCCGCGCCGCTCTGCTGGGTCAACTCTACGACTACGTTTTTCAGGACCGGCGCGCCAGGCATTTCCTCAAGTCCTTTTTCGCTGATGATCTGCACCAGTATGATGATCCTCTCTTCTCGCACAGAGTCCGTTGGCGCAATACCAGTCGAACAAATACCTTCTTCTCGGATGATCTCAACGCGGCCATCGATTCCGACAATGCGTATGACCAGATTGCGCGAGATCTGCCGGAGGGATACAACCGCCTGGACGTTGTGGCCAAGGCGCAGTACCTCGAGATGAAGATATTCCTGAGCAACTACTTGCTCTCGTCGCAGGGCGACCGGGTTGCGATGGCGAACTCGGTGGAGATTCGATTGCCATTCCTCGACTATCGCATCATTGATTTTATGGCAAGGGTGCCGTCGAAATGGAAGATCCTCGGATTGAATGAGAAGTACATTCTGAAGCGGTCTCTCGCGCCGGTTTTGCCCAGGGCCATCTGCAACCGTCGGAAGCAGCCGTATCGTGCTCCGATTGTCTGTGGTCTGTTGAGCGATGGGGCTTATGACTTCGCCATGGACATGCTCAACCACCGGACGATTGCCTCGGCGGGTCTGTTCAATGTTGATAGAGTCGATCGACTCCTGGCCAAGGTCCAGGCCGTGCCCAATCCGAGCGAAATGGACAGTATGGCTTTGGCGGGCATTTTGTCCTCCCAGATCATCCATGATCAGTTCGTGATGAAGTCGCCAGTGAACTCTGTCCCGAAGGTTCGACTGGATGTCATCGTGGACAAGCGGACGGGCGGGGGGCAAGGCACCCGGAAGACACGTCATCGCGGACGGCGATCTGCCGCGACGGAGGTCGTCTCAAAGAGATGATGGGAGTACCTGATTGTGCGGCCGTGCGCCGTAAAGCAATTCTCATTCCGTGCGGGGAGTGGAGATAGAAACGTGGCAAATCTCGAACCGACACTACTTCATGAATGGCTCACCCGCTCGGCCCGGCGGCGTCCGAAAGGGGAGGCAATCGTGTGTGGGCATGACCGATGGTCCTATGCCAAGCTCGATGCCTGTACGGATTGCTTTGCCGAGTCGCTCGCTGATCTCGGCGTGGGCCGGCAGGACCGGGTGGCCATCGCGTTGGGCAACTGTCCCGAAACCGTGGTAAGCTTGTTCGGGACGCTAAAGGCCGGCGGCGTGTTTGTGCTTCTGGAGGGTAACACCAGGGGGCGGCGGCTCAGATATGTGCTGGAGAACTCAGCGGCTAGGGTCTTGGTCGTCAGGAGGAACCAGGCGGCGGTCGTTGCTGAGGCGTTGGAGGGCTACGATGGCGACCTCTGCATTGTCTGGGTCGGCGGGAGACCTGGCGTCGATCCGTGCCCCGAGATTCCCAGCACGATGTGGGAGACGCTGTTTTCCTCCTCGTCAGGGCCAGACGGCACGTCCTGTGGTTCTTCGCGCGACCGGTTGCCCCGGTGTGTCGACCTGGATCTGGCAGCCATTATCTATACCTCAGCCACCACCGGGAAGGCAAAGGGTGTCATGTGCACCCATCGGAATATGATCGCCGCCGCCAAGAGCATCATCACGTATATCGGCAACCAGGAAGACGACGTTATCCTCGATGTGCTGCCGTTGTCTTTTGGCTACGGCCTCTATCAGGTTTTGGCCGCGTGTATGGTCGGTTGCACGGTCGTCGTGGAGCGTTCGTTTCTCTATCCCCACGTCACACTGGATCGCATCGCCCAGGAGAAGGTCACGGGATTCCCCCTGGTGCCGAGTATGGCGGCGATCCTGCTGCGAATGGACAACATCAACGAGTACGACTTCAGCACGCTACGCTATATCACCAGCGCCGGCGCGGCGCTGCCGGTTGGGCATTATCGGCGCCTGCGCCGATTGGTTCCGCACGCGACCATCTTCAACATGTACGGTCTTACCGAATGCGTCCGTGTGTGTTACCTCGCAGGAGCCGAACTGGATCAGCGGCCCGCCTCGGTGGGGCGGCCCATGCCAAACTGTGAGGTGTGCATTGTTGACGAGTGTGGCAATTCAGTCGAACCGGGAGAGGTTGGCGAGTTGACGATTCGTGGCGCCAACGTGATGCAGGGCTACTGGAATGACCCGGAGATGACCGCCCGAGTCTTTCAATCGGGAGCGTATCCTGTCTCACGCTGGCTCCGCTCCGGGGATTACTTCCGCACGGATGGAGACGGATATCTCTATTTTCTGGGCAGGAGAGATGACACGATCAAGACGCGCGGAGAGCGCGTTAGTCCCAGGGAGATCGAGGATGTCATCTGCGAGCTGGAAGCGGTCGAAGAAACGGCGGTCATCGGTGTTGCGGACGAGATATTGGGACAGGCCATCAAGGCCTTTGTTGTGTGCGCCGGGAACGCGCTGGAGGCAAGAGACGTTCTTCGCCACTGCTTGACCCGGCTGGAACCGCTTATGGTGCCGAAGCAGGTCGAGTTTGTGACGGCGCTGCCAAAGACCGGGCGCGGTAAGATCAACAGACGAGAGCTGCAAACTGTTACGGGAGAATGACGGATATGACAACTGGACAAGTGGTTGCCTGGGACGCGCTGACGCTTGACTGTGAGCAGGCGTCGAAACAGATCGTGGAGGGCATACGAAGGAGTGTTCGGGAGAAACTCAAGAGACGCGGCGTGGTGGTCGCGCTGTCGGGCGGCATTGACAGCAGTGTCGTCGGGGCGCTGTGCGTACGGGCGCTGGGGCCGGATCGCGTGTTTGGTCTGCAGTTGCCTGAACGGGACTCCTCGCAAGAGACCCTGGCCCTGAGTCAGTTGATTGTTGACCACCTGGGCATTGAGGCCGAACACCAGGATATCACGGAGATGCTCACGGCCGTCGGTTGCTACAGATATCGAGACGAGGCCATCAGGAGCGTTGTTCCCGAATACCGTCCCGACTATAAGTGCAAGATTGTCTTGCCTTCGCTTCTCAATCAGGAGAACATGAGAATCTTCTCCGTTGTTGTCGAATCGCCTGAGGGCCGGCAGAGACGTGCTCGGCTATCCGTCAAAGCCTACCTGCAGATCGTGGCCGCAACGAATTTCAAGCAGCGAGTCAGGAAGATGCTCGAGTATTTCCACGCGGATCGATTGAATTACGCCGTGACGGGTACGCCCAATCGCCAGGAATACGACCAGGGTTTCTTTGTGAAACTGGGCGATGGAGCGGCGGACGTCAAACCCATCGCACACCTGTATAAGACACAAGTCTATCAAATGGCGGAATTCCTGGGGCTGCCGAACGAGATCTGCGAACGTCCCCCGACGACGGACACATATTCGATGCCGCAGGATCAGGAAGAATTCTATTTCTCGGTGCCCCATTCTGTTCTGGACATCTGCCTGTACGCCAAGAATCACGACATGCCGCCGGAACAAGTCGCTCCAATCGCATCGTTGGAGGTCAGTCAAGTCGAGCGGGTCTACCGAGATATTGACGCCAAGAGAAGAACGACACGTTATCAGCATATGGCTCCACTGCTGATGGAGCCGGTTTGTGAGATTCATGCTAACGATTCATGAATGAATATGACCGTCCCGGGGATGGGAGTGTGAGCAGGTGAATACGTTTCTGAGTGTATATTTCGGCTCTGTTCTGTTGGCGCTGGCAATCACGCCGATTGTTATTCGTATGGCGCTTAGGATAGACGCCGTTGATCGCCCCGGCGTTCGCACCGTTCACACCAAGCCTATTCCTCGCATAGGCGGGGTCGCTATCTTTGGGGCCTCGATGTGCTTGATTGTCTGCGTTCTGTTTCTCGACAATCAGATTGGGGCCGCTTTCAAAGGCGTACGCCTTCAGTTGAGTACGCTACTGTGCAGTGCCACGTTCATATTCTTCGTTGGGCTGATTGATGATGTGAGGGGATTGCCCGCCCGGGTCAAGTTCTTGGCGGAAACCATCGCTGCCGGCGCTCTCTGTTACGTAGGCGTAGAGATCTCCTCGCTCGCGATCACCGACGGGGTCACACTCCATTTGGGGTGGTGGGGGTGCCCGCTGACAATCTTGTGGATTGTCGGCATCACGAACGCGGTTAACCTCAGCGATGGTCTTGACGGCTTGGCTGCAGGTGTCTCGGCGGTTGCCTGTGCGGCCATCGCCGTCTTTGCCATCTACAGTCACAATCCGATCATGGCAGTGTTCATGCTCGCGCTTCTTGGGGGGCTGACAGGGTTCTTGTTCTACAATTTCAACCCTGCTAAGATATTTATGGGTGATTGCGGCAGTTTGTTTGTGGGTTTCACAATCGCTGCCTCCAGCGTAATGTGCCTAACGAAGTCGAGCGCTCTGGTGGGCTTGGCGCTGCCGGTTTTGGCGTTGGGTATTCCTATTTTTGACACGTTTTTCGCCATACTACGTCGTTTTCTGGAACGTCGTTCTCTCTTTGCGCCCGACCGGCGTCACTTCCATCATCGACTGATCGATCTGGGCTTGAACCAGCGACATGCTGTCATTGCGATCTATGTCACCACACTGACGGCCACGGGGCTCGGTTCATTCATGATGGTTCGACGGGATGCTGGTTCTCTTATGGTTCTCGCTTGCATTCTCTTCCTGCTCATTCTGCTATTCCGCGTCGTCGGCGACATGCGTCTCAGGGTGGCCCTTGCCGCATTGCAGAATAAGTATGCGCTGGCCCGCCGGGAGAAGCAGGAACGGCGGATCTTCGAGGATCTGCAGCTGCGCTTTCGCCGGGCGCAGAGTCCCGAGGAATGGTGGAAGGCCGTATGCGATGCCGGGATGGGATTGGATTTTGCCTGGGTGTCCCTGACGCTTGCCGACAAGGAGGGCAATGTGGACACGAGAATATGGCGGGGGGGGACTGCTGCGCGTGACAATTCGCGTATTGTCACAATGAGTTTTCCAGTCAAGGATGCCAGAACGCAGAATCTTCTTGAGTTCGAAGTGGCCATCACAACGAACGCATCGCTCGAGTCGGCCGGCCGCAGGGGGGTGCTATTCAACCGACTGATCGACGAATACGGGTTGGCCCAGGCAATGACAACCCCTTGCGGCGCAGAGCCTGCATTATAGTGCTGCACTCTTGATATAGACAAACGACAAAAAACCGTCTCGTGGGGCGGATCGGTCCTTTCACGAAGTTCCGCCGAAACTCCGCCCCCTCCACAGCGAGACAGGTCTGGAGGACCGTTATGGTCCTCCTTTTTCATGCGCTCTACCGTCTATCGCCGGACATCTCAAACACCGACATAGCACTCGTATCGCGCCAACGCTATAATGCTGACTTATTAAAACTACGCCATGGACGGGTGCTTCGTTCGTGGCCGTACAGAAAACTGCGTTTTGGGCAGAAGGAAGGCTCTATGTTGCGTAGAAGTGAGTTTGCAGCCTGTGTCAGAGGGGTATTTACAGTTCTGTTTCTCCTGGCAGGTGGTCAGATAATCACAGCGGCGGATTCTCTTCCAGACTGGGAGGACCCCGAACTCATCAGCCGAGGCAAGGAACCTGCTCACGCTACGTTGATGCCTTACGCATCCATTGAGCGAGCCGTTCAGGGAGAAAGGCAGGCGTCCAGTCACCACGAGTCGCTCAATGGAATGTGGCGGTTTCACTGGGTTCCCACTCCGGCTGATCGCCCCACAGGGTTCCATTTGCCCGACTATGATGATTCTTCCTGGAAGATGATTCCCGTGCCCAGCAATTGGCAAATGCATGGTTACGGTATTCCTATTTACGTCAACGTTCGCTATCCATTCCCAGCAAATCCGCCGCGTATTCCTCATGATAACAACCCGGTCGGATCGTATCGCCGCGCCTTCACTGTTCCGACTACTTGGAAGGATCGCCAGGTCTTCATCCATTTCGATGGCGTTGAGTCGGCGTTCTACCTTTGGATCAATGGCCGGCAGGTCGGTTACAGCGAAGGCAGTCGCACGCCCGCAGAGTTTAATGTGACTTCCTATCTGCGGAGTGGTGAGAATCTTCTGGCCGTGGAAGTGTATCGCTGGTGCGACGGATCGTACCTGGAAGACCAGGATTTCTGGCGTCTGAGCGGCATCTTCCGCAATGTGCATCTGTTCTCCACTCCGACGGTGCATATTCGGGATTTCTCCCTGGAGTGCGATCTGGACCGGGATTACGAAGACGGCACGCTCAAAGCGACTTGCAAGGTGAAAAACTATGGTAACGAAACGGTCGATGTTCCCACCATTGAACTGACGTTACTCGATCACGACGGTAAGGCGTGCGGTTTTTCGCCGCTGGTTGCGAGACTGAACGAGAAACTCGCGCCGGGCGAAGAGAAACACGTTGGTCTGGAGGCTGTAGTGAAGAAGCCGAAGCAGTGGTCGGCGGAAAGGCCCTATCTCTATACTGTGGTGTTGAAACAACTCTCGCCTGATGGGTCGGTGAAAGAAATACTCTCAAACAAGGTCGGTTTCCGCAAAGTGGAGATCAAAGACAGTCGGCTCTGGGTCAACGGCGTCCCCGTCCTGCTCAAGGGTGTGAACCGTCACGAGCACGATCCCGATACGGGACACTACGTGACCGTGGCGTCCATGATCCAGGACATCAAGCTGATGAAGCAGTTCAACATCAACACCGTGAGGACTTGTCACTACCCCGATGATCCCCTCTGGTACGATCTCTGTGACGAATATGGGCTTTACGTGATCGACGAGGCCAACATCGAATCGCACGGGATGGGCTATAACCTGGACCGCACGCTGGGCAACAAACCCATCTGGGAGAAGGCGCATGTCGACCGCATGGTGCGCATGATGGAGCGGGACAAGAACCACCCCTCCATTATTATCTGGTCGATGGGCAACGAGGCCGGCAGCGGCTGTAACTTCGTGGCTACCGCCAAGGCGGCGCGCGCCCTGGACCGATCTCGTCCGATCCACTATGAGAGACAGAACGAACTGGCGGATATCGACAGCACGATGTATCCACATGTGAACTGGCTGATCAGTCGCGGCAAGAACGACAATGGAAAACCGTTCCTGATGTGCGAATATGCGCACGCCATGGGCAACGCGGTGGGCAACCTTCGGGAATACTGGGATGCGATCGAAGCTTACAAACCCTTGATCGGTGGCTGCATTTGGGACTGGGTCGACCAGGGACTTCGCAAGCAGGGCAAGAACGGTCGCGAATTCTGGGCCTATGGTGGTGACTATGGTCCTCGTGGAATCCCCTCGGACGGCAATTTCTGTATGAATGGCCTCGTGCATCCCGATCGGCGGGTGCCACCGAAGCTATGGGAAGTCAAGAAGGTCTATCAGTACGTGAGCTTCGAGGCGGTGGATCTCCCGCGCGGCACCCTGAACCTGCGCAACAAGTATGCCTTCACGAATCTGCGATGCTTCGATCTTCGCTGGAGTCTTTCGGCTGATGGGGCGGTCATCCAGGAAGGTCGGATGAATGTCCCCGACATTGCGCCGGGCCGGGTCGGGCGTATCACACTTCCTCTGCGTGAACCCGACCTGATTCCAGGGGTGGAATACCGGCTTAGGGCGGGCCTGGAACTAAAAAGGGCGACGGACTGGGCGGCAGCGGGACATGAGGTTGCCTGGGGGCAGTTCACGATGCCTTTCGATGTGCCGCCGGCGCCGCTGATGACGCTCGCCGGTATGCCTCCTCTGCGTTGCGAAGAGACAGGCGGTGCAGTGACACTCTCGGCCGACAACTTCCTGGTGAAGTTCGATCGCAAGGCTGGGACAATCACGTCCCTGATCTACAACAATATTTCTATCATTGCCGAGAGCGATGCGCAGATCAATGGTCCTCGTCTGAATGTCCTGCGTGGCTTCACGGATAATGACAAATGGCTGCAACGCGGCTTCTCGCAAGCCGGTTTGCTCAAATTGGAATATGAGACGGAGAACTTCACAGTTGAGCGGCTCAACCGAACAACTGTTCGTGTCATGGTGACCGCGCGATGCATGGGGAGTCGCGACGCCGGCCTGAAGCACGAGTGTGCCTATACGGTTTTCGGTAATGGCTGCATCGCCGTCGGCAACCACATCGAACCCATTGGTCCTGTTTCCGTGCTGCCGAAGCTGGGCGTGCGAATGACCCTGCCGAAGGATTACGAGCGGCTCCACTGGTACGGATGTGGCCCCCACGAGAACTATGTGGATCGCAAAGCCAGCGCCGATATTGGCTATCACCAGAGCCTCGTGACTGACCAGTATGAGCCTTATGCGCTTCCTCAGGAAACGGGGAACAAAGAGGACGTTCGCTGGGCAGCTCTGCTGAACGGCGATTCAGGCAGGCGGGGATTGCTGATCGTTGCTGATGAGACCGTGTCACTGTCCGCCTTGCACTTCACGGCTGAGGATTTAAACCAGGCCCGCCATCTGGACGATCTGTCGCCTCGCAAAGAGGTGACCGTCTGCGTTGATTACGGCCAGACAGGACTGGGCAACGCCAGTTGTGGGCCGGGCCCTCTGTCCAAGTACACGCTGAAGCCACGAGTCTATTCCTATGGGTTCAGTTTGCGGCCATACGCGGCGAAGATGGGCACTGTCTCGCGAGTAGCACGCCGCAGCATTCCTCTGGTGGCTGCGCCTGTTATTGGACGAGATGCCGATGGAATGGTCAGCATTTCCTGCAAGACGTCGAACGCCAAAATGTACTACACATTGGACGGGACCGAACCGACCCCCTCGGCAAGTCACTACGACCGACCCTTTTCATTGGTTGATGGCGGCGTTGTCAAGGTGAAAGCTTATCGTGACGGCATGCTTGATAGCGCCGTTGGCGCGGCCCAATTCAGCTTGCTTGTCTCGAAGACGCGATGGAAAGTCGTCTACACGGACAGTGTCGAGCCAGGCGAGGGATTTGCGCGGCACGCCATCGACGGCGACCCGGGCACATTTTGGCACTCGAATTGGAGCCGGACCAAGGAAGAGCAGCCCCACGAGATACAAGTGGACATGGGGTTGAAGTTCGAATTATCGGGTTTCACATATCTGCCCCGGCAGAACCAGGCGAACGGCCGCATTCGGGAATACAAGTTCTACACAAGCCGTGACGGTAAGACCTGGGGCCCGCCGGTTGCCAAGGGAGCCTTCAACAATGTCGCGTCCCTCCAGACCGTTTCGTTCGACAAGCTGGTTGTGTGTCGGTACATCCGCTTGGTTTCCCTGTCTGAGGTTGCGGGGGCGCATTATACGTCGGTGGCTGAACTGGACGTCATAGCCACGAAACGCCTCGGGAACTGAGGTATCTCCGGTACGCTCAATCGTAGCCAGATACCCGTTCAGACCATCTGGAGCGGGGGGGGGCGTTCGATGTGGCGGCAAACACCGCCTGTATAGTCCTTTATGTTCTAGCTGTGATTTGGTATAATAAATATGGGTGTTGCCTGAGGTTGGGCGAGATCCAGAGAAGGGGAAATCACTGTCGGGATGGTGGACATCGTGGAGTAGGGTTTACCTGTGACAAAGTGCGAGGACGATGAAATGCTGCAGAGGTGTTGGTCACGCGTTGTGCGTCGGGACGCTCGAACGGTTTTTCTGCTCATAGTCTGGGTGAGTCTGGCATGTCCGGATGGAGTTATTGCGCAGCGTCGGGTGCCCTATGCCTATGACAATCAGGCGGTGGGCAAAGAGTCGTATATGGTGCGTCTGACGGACAGCCTTCCGCCTGCTTCATATGGCAATGATGGAGATCTGTCCACGATTGTTCGGACCACCGAGCGGTCGGTGGATGGCTACTGGGAGGTGGACCTGGAGCGGGAGTATGCCGTCTACCATGTCCAGGTGGATGGGGCAAATGGTTTCGACGAGCGAATGACGCACGCCACTGTGCGGCTCTTCGATGCCGAACACAATTCCGTGTTCAGCATGAAACTGGATGATCTGAAGCCGCCCATCTTCTACGTCGATTGCGGCGGTCCGCGTCGGGCCCGTTATGTACGAGTGGGATTCGAGCACAAGGAACGATCCTCGGCGGACGGTGGCATTGAGTGGTACCTTGGCCTCAAGGAGGTCATGGTCATCGGCCGACCGGTGGCGGAAGTTGGGCTTTTGTCGTTCGAGCCATCGGCAAATCAGATTCAGGCGGGCGAGTCGGTCACGCTCACCTGGCGTGTGGAGGATGTCAAGGCACTGGAGTTAGATCCCGATGTTGGCTCCCTGATCGGGTTGGCCGATAGCAACGGTGTGGGATCGATCACGCTTGCCCCTGATCGTTCTGTCGAGTACATGTTGACCGCTGAGGGAGCCTTTGGACGCGATATAAAGGCTGTGACGGTTACGGTCGACGATCAGACGCTGCCTGTGCGCATCAACGAGTTCGCCGCCAAGAACCGCTTGTCATTGGAGGATGGTTATGGGGACAGTCCCGACTGGATAGAACTCTACAACCCAAGTGAGACGGCCGTCGACCTCGCCGGGTATGGTCTCAGTGACGATACCAAGGACCCGATGAAATGGGTCTTTCCCGAAGTCAGTATCCCGGCGCATGGCTACCTGGTCGTGTTTGCTTCGGGCAGCGAAGAGGCTATCGATCCGGAAGGGGGCATTCATGCGAGTTGGCGACTGGATGCCGATGGTGAGTCGGTGGTGTTGACTGCTCCGAATGGTGTCACCGCCGTAGATCAGGTGGTCGAGTATCCTCCCTTGTGCGAAGATCTTGCCTATGGTCGGGATATGCAGGACAATCTTACGTTTCTGGAGCCCACGCCGGGGACCATCAATCTGACGCAGTCGTATGAGGGCTGGTCGCCGCCACTTCTTTTCAGTCACGAACGCGGCTTCTACGATACGAGTTTTGAACTGTCCTTCCAGCATGAGGACCCCAGTGTCGAGATTCTGTATTCTCTGGGAGGCGGCGTGCCGCGAACCTATTACCGCACGCCCATCCTGGTGACCGGCACAGCGGTGGTGCGCGCTCAGGCCGTACGGCTGGGCTACAAGTCCCCCAGGCTTCAGACCCACACATACCTGTTTGTCGAGGACGTGATAACGTCCGACGTACTGAATCAGGGCATCGCTCAGGACCCTAGATATGCGAGTCGACTGCGTGATGGCCTGTGGGACCTGCCCAGTATTGCCGTAGCCGTGCCCACGGTCCCGGATGATTACCGTGAGCAGGAGGCCTCGGTGGAGGTGCTTTGGCCCGACGGATCAGATGCGGTTCAGGCTAACTGCGGCATGGTCCGCTATGGAGGAGCCTGGACCACCTTCGCTAAGAAGAGCTATCGTCTCAAGTTCAGAAAGGACTACGGCGCACCCAAACTCGAAGCACCTCTGTTTGAGGGCTTCGACCATGGCTTTCCCGTAGAGGACGCCTTCGACGAACTGGAATTTGCCGGCGGTTCGCACGACATGAACCAACGTGGCTTCTACATGGCCGGCCGTTTCGTGGAAGATGCGATGCTGGACATGGGCAGCCTGAATCCACACGGGCGTTTTGTGCACCTCTACCTCAATGGTGTCTATTGGGGCCAGTTCCACATGAGAGAACGCCTGGTGGAGCATTTCCTGGCGGACTATTTGGGGGGCAAAGCCGAGGACTATCTGAACGTTCGAGGCAATGACAATGTTGGCAGTTCCTTCATTCCGGGCACGCCCGATCCGGCCAACCGTTATTCATGGCAGCGTGTTCGAGCGCTGGCCGGTTCGTACCAGGACGTGCGGTCCTACCTGGACGTGAGCGGCCTGATCGATTTCATGCTCTTGTGGTTCTACGGGAACTGCGAGTCGGAGTATCGCGCTTCAGGACCCGTGGAGGCCGGCTCCGGCTTCAAGTTCTGGATGGCGGACGCCGACGGGTTCTTGCGGACCAGCGCATTGAACCAGGACCGAACCTCCAACACCGGGCCGGGCGGCCTGTTTGGCGCCCTCGTCGCCGAAAAGGACCCGGACTTCATGACTCTGCTGGCCGATCGCATCTATCGTCACATGCATCACGGCGGCGCGCTGACCCCGGAGCGCAATACCTTTCGTCTCCTTGATCGAATGGTGGAGATTCACGACAGCCTGATCGCCGAGTGCGCCCGGTGGGGCTATCGCACGCCGAACAACTGGAATGCCGCCGCTGATGAGATCGTTGGAGGGCTGTTCCCCGCCCGCACGGACCGGCTCCTGACATCGCTGCGAAACCGCCGGCTGTATCCTACCTTTGATCCTCCCCGGTACAACCAGCAGGGCGGCCCGGTTGAATCCGGCTTTGAACTGGTGCCCAGCGCGAGCATCGGCACAATTTACTACACACTGGATGGTACCGATCCGCGCCTGCCCGGCGGCGGCATTGCACCGGGCGCCCTGGTTCACGGTTCGTCCGCCTCCACCGCCACAGAAATGCTCGTAGCTGCCGGCTCAACATGGCGCTACTGGGACGAAGGAACGGAACCCGTCGGGCCTTGGCGGGGCGCTGGATTTGATGACAGTGCGTGGGACGCAGGAAGGGCCCAGCTTGGCTATGGCGATGGGGACGAAACGACCGTCATCAGCTATGGTCCTGATTCGGGAAACAAGCACCTTGCCTACTACTTCCGCCATTCGTTTGTTGTGAGCGATTCTGCGGATATCCAGCAGGTTGTCCTTCAATGGGTGCGGGACGACGGTGCTGTGGTTTATCTCAACGGTGTTGAACTGGTGCGGGACAACATGCCGGCCGGCGATCTTTCGTCAGAGACAACTGCCGCCTCCGGGGTCGGGTCCGTAGAGGAATCGGAGTGGTTTACCTCTGAGGTTTCATCCGACACGCTGGTTGGCGGCACGAACATTCTGGCGGTCGAAGTGCATCAGAGCAGCAGAACCAGTTCGGATGTTAGCTTTGACCTGGCGCTCCAAGTCAGTCGGGCGCAGGATCATGATAGTGGCGGCTCCATCGTCTTGTACGACGACACCGTAGTCAAATCCCGTGTCCTCAACGGTGGGCAATGGAGTGCGTTGAACGAAGCCCATTTCACCATAGCCGAATAGGTACTGCCCCACATAGGCTGCAGGGGCGCTAGCAATCCGTATCGAGAGCATGGGCCTGGCAGTAGTCGCGGAGTGTGGCGAGGATCGTCTCGCCGTACTGTCGCCGTTTCTTCTCACCGATCCCCTTGATATCGAGCAGCGCGTCCAGCGTGGACGGTCTACATCGGGCCAGTTCGCGCAGCGTCCTGTCACCAAGAACGACGTAGGCCGGGACGCCCTTGCGGCTCGCAAGCGTACGACGTAGGTCGCGCAACACCTCGAACAACCCCTCGTCCACGCCTTCCCAAGAGTCTTTGGCTGCCTTGGATACCTTGGTCGGTTTGCGCGTCGGCGCCAGCAGACGAGGCTGCTCGTCTCCTCTCAGGACACGCCATCCCTTCTCGGTCAATTGCAGGACGTTGTATTCGCCCACCTTGGCGACATAATCCTGGCCGGCGAGTTGCTCGATCCAATCATGGACGCTCTGCCTGGAATGTTCACTTAGCAGACCGTATGTTGTCAACGCGTCGTGGTTGTTTTCGAGGATTCGCTGATCGCGCGAACCGACCAGAACCAGGGCGGTGTAACTGCCCCCGAACCGTTCGCCCAGGCGCACGATGCACGAGAGAATCTTCTGGGCCGCTTCCAGGGAATTGGCCAGGCAATCCAACTCGCCCAGGCAGATGTCACAGGCGCCGCACTCGGGTTTCTTCAGATTCTGGCCGAAGTACTGGAGCAGCACCTTGTGCCGGCAGGTGCCGCCCGTGCAATAGCTGTACATTTCCTTGAGTTTGGCCAGCGCGATCTCGCAGGCTTCCGGGGACATATCCCTCATCAGGCCCTTCCAGACGCCATAGTCGCCCCCGGAGTAGAACAGGGCGCACTCGGCGTCCAGGCCGTCGCGACCGGCTCGCCCGCTTTCCTGCTGGTAGTGTTCGAGCGACTTGGGCATGCCCGTGTGAATCACGTAACGCACGTTGGATTTGTCGATCCCCATGCCGAAGGCGATGGTGGCCACGATGGTGTCGACCTTCTCTTTGATGAAGTTGTCCTGGCTCCTCTGACGAAATTCAGCACTCATGCCGGCGTGATAGGGCGCTGCCTTATAGCCTCTGGCGTTGAGTTCGGCACAGAGGGTGTCAACGTCCTTGCGGCGAATGCAGTAGACGATGCCCGACTCGCCTTTGTGGCGGTCCAAAACGTCGCAGACCTGTTTGTTCTTGTTGGTTCGCTGGCGGACCTTATAGACGAGATTCGAGCGGTCGAACGAACCGACGAGCGCCTCCGGATCTTGAAGATGCAGTTGTGTAGCGACATCGGCTCGCACCTTGGCCGTGGCGGTCGCCGTGTAGGCGCCGACAGGGACTTTGGGGAAGCGTTTCTTCAGAAGTCCGAGCTGGCGGTATTCTGGTCTGAAGTCATGGCCCCACATGCTGACACAGTGGGCCTCATCAATTGCGATGGAGGACACTTCGACGCGACGGAGGATGGCCAGAAAGCGTTCCGATACGAGACGCTCCGGCGCTACATACAGAAGTTTCAGGGACTGGCTCTGGATGCGAGCGAGAACATCGGCATGCTCTGAAGGGGACAGTGAACTATCGATGCGAGCGGCAGCTACGCCGCACTCCGTCAGCGCGTCGACCTGATCCTTCATCAACGCAATGAGAGGCGAGACCACGATCGTCAAGCCCGGCATTAGTACCGCCGGGGCCTGAAAGCACAGCGATTTGCCGCCGCCTGTAGGCAGAACCACAACCGAGTCTTTCCCCCGAACGACGCATGCGATAGCCTCTTTCTGCAAAGGCAGAAAGCTATCATAGCCCCAATATTTGGCCAGTACTTTTTCAATATTCTCAACCACGACGACTCGCCACCTCAATGATCTGGAACGTTATTGCTGTGTTGCAACCATGATAACCGTTGACTCTGATCTTTTCCAGTGTTTCCACCAGCGGCTGGAAGCGTTGTTGTGGAATGTCGTGGATGAGCACACTCCGGCGTTCACTCTGGCATTACATCAGGGACAAGACGACGGGCTTGTCACCGCCCCGCAGTTGAGTCCGTTTCAGAAGAGAAGGCGAATTCTCCGTTCTCGACCGACCAGTCCAATCCGAAATACCCCGCCGCCAGGTTCATCGAATCGGTCCGGCGATCGCCCTGGGCGCGGGTGATCAGGCAGTCAGGGTAGCGAACGGCCGGGGTGAACAACGGCGTGAAGTACGTGGACCGCATGCCGACGGGGCCGCTGCCGCTGACGGCAATGACCGAGGCTGTGTCACTGTCCTGACGGGGGCGAATGAAGACGGCGGAGAGGTCCTGGCCCTGAAACGCTTGATCCGCCAGTTGAACCGAGCCCCGACGCACCTGAACGGGGCAGTCGCCGAGCAGCGAAGACCAGGCGCGGTTCGTGTCCGCATTGCCATACAGGACGACCGAGCGATCGGCATAATGCGCGGGCGTGAAGGCGGAATCCTCGATCATCTCAACGGAACCATTGCCCCGGTACCAGAGGGTCTCGGCGTCGTAGCGAGCCTTGCCGAAGGCCCAAGCGTTTTCCTCAGGCGTTCCGCTGTCGCCATAGACAAACAGGAGGCGGTGACGCAGCTCATCCTTGATACCGCCATATCGGTGGGGGCCTTTATGCGGCAACGGCGGTTCGTCAATGCAGCACCAGCGATCGTCACGCCTGTGCAGCCAGAGTGAGCCGCTCTCCTTCGGATACGGTATGCTGTCAATGGTCTGGCCGTCGAGCTCCACGGTGATAGGCTCTGCCGTACGCAAATGTCGGACGTCGAGCCGCAGGATGCCAACGTTTTCAGTGGTTCCCTTGAAGAGGCGCTTGCCGGGCCATGTGTGAATATTGACGCTGCTGAGATCCGCATGCCGAATCTGCCCTTCGATACCCAGCCAGTGGCACTGACTCGATACGCCGGGGTTGGCGGTGACGAACTCGACGTTTCTCACTGAGGTCGAGGGCGGCAAAGCGTGTCGGGCGAACAGGTCAAACATAAAAGGCCAATCCACGCAGGCAGATCCGCCGTCGTTGTACTCGTTGCCCCACCAGTGGCCTTTGCCCGGTTCTTCGTGATATACCCAATCGTGATGAAATCCACCCAGAACTTCAGCCATTCTCTGCGCCTGGGAGGCCGGGACGTTGTCGTCGTCGGCCCCGTGCAAGATATACACGCCGTGCTGTTTCAGATTAGCGGCCAGCGCAATCGTATCGCCCGCCTTTTTCCCACGATTCAAGAGTGCCGCCATGGGAGAGTCTTCGGTATCCTCACTCCGGCGCCGGCCGTAGGAAGAGCGCGAGAGCCAGCCGGCGCTGGGACCGATGGCGGCAAAGCGATCGGGGTACGTGACGCCCAGGTGCCAGGTTCCGTGTCCACCCATCGAGTGGCCCGTGAGATAGACGCGGGCCGGGTCGTATTTCAGCGAGGCCTGAGCGAGATCGAGCACCTCCATGGCGTCCATGCGTCCGAAATCCTCCCAGTCGTAGCCATAGGGACGCCGGTTGGTGGGCGCGACGATATGGAACCAACTCTTGGTCGAATAGGCACCGCTCTGTCCGTGGGCTTCAACAGATGCTCCATGACATGATAACACCAAAGCCGGCGCGGGATCGTCAGGCGACAGGGGGCCGGCCGGTCGCAGGCTGTAGTATTGCACGCTGTCGTCTATTTGGCTGACGAACGTAATCCGCCGCCGTTGATTGGGGCCAACGACTTTCAGCTCGAGCGGGATGCTGTAGGCCAAGGCATTGACGCCTCTGTGCAGTTCGAGCGTCCCCGCAATCGAATCATCAGTTATCCGAGCAGGCCCTTGAATCCGAAATCCCACCTTGCGAATACTCAGAGGCGGGATGGTGGGGACACACGTCGTGTGCTCCGTCAGGCCGGGGGCCTTTGTCTGTAGGGTGAAACCCTCGGCAGCTTTCAGCGTGGCATTGACGATAATCACCGCGCCCCAGGTGTCTGTCGGTTGTCCAAGGACCAGGTCGGGAAGGGTCTTGTCGGCCTTGTGTAAGAACACCGGTGACGGCGGCTCGTAAAGCTGTACCTTGAACTGGCCTCGTCCCGATCGGAAAAGCAGTTGATTGGACCCCTCACGCAGCAGCACGGGAAGATGGACGTAGCCGGTGTTGTAGACATCTCCAACGCGCGGTTCGCCATTGATATACGTCTCACTCTGGCCCGACGCGTTCAGGACCAGCACTTGTTGCTTCCGGGAGTCGATTGGTGCGTACAGGTAGTAGCCGCGTTCTTTGACGCTGCCCTCCTCGTCGAACGCGACGCGTTTCCACTGCCACTGCTCCTGTCCTTTCAGCGCTTCGTTCTCTTCGGGACGGAATTGCGACAGCGTTCCATCGATCAGTCGCGGTCGAATCGGATCGTTATTGCGAAGGGAAGAGAACCGTCGCTGGGCTCGATCGGCAGACTGTTCCGTTCTCATCAACAGCAATCCGGATGCAGGGGTCAGTGCCGTCCCCGTCATACGGGTGTTCTCTGTCGTTTCTTTCACTCCCTGGGCAAGTGTCGGGCGACTGGCGGCTAGCAATACAACCGCGAGAAATAGCCATATGAAAAAACGCCTGTGCATGCCGTATTCTCCTTTCGTGGCGGATGGCCAAAGTAACGGAGGTTGGGTCATCGGTATTCGTCGCAACAAGATCCTGCTCCTGGGCGTGGCGATTCTACCAAATCCGGCCCTTCGCAGAAAGGGTAAGGTTTGGAGCCGTCTGCGGGGGATGTGGTCAGGTCTCGCTCTCTGCACGCGCGGCAAGGAAGATGCCGGCGAGGATCAGAACCGCGCCGACGGCCTGCAATCCCGTGAGGGATTCGTGAAACAGAAGGAATGCAAAGACGGTGCTCAAGACGGGTTCACCCAGCAAGGAGATCGCAATCATGGACGCTGAGAAGTAACGCAAGGCCCAGTTGTAGCTCGTGTGGCCCAGAATCTGGCTGACCAGCGCCAAGGCGAGCAAACAGAGCCAGGTCGACCCGGAGAACCCAGAGACCGGCTGGCGAGTGACCAATACGCCCAGCCAGAGGAACATGGCTGCGGCGCCATAACAGACTGTCACGTAGACCAGCAGCGAATGACGACGACGAAGGTTGCGCCCGATGAGGATGTAGACGGCGGCGCTGATCGCCCCGACCACGGCCAGTGATCCGCCCAGCAGATGGCGCGTCGATTGAGAATCATGTTCCAGGCCCAGACCGATGATGATCGTCCCGCCGACGGACAGGAGGATGCTGGCAATCGTTGCCTTTGCCAGTCGTTCACGCGTGACCAAGGGGCTGAGCAGACCCACCCAAAGCGGAATCGTGTTGACCAGTACAACGCTGTTGGCCACCGAAGTGAAGGCCAGCGAGGATATCCAGGTGGCAAAGTGCAGCGCCAGCGCCAGGCCCGAAAGCGTCGCCAGGCCAAGATCGCGGCGGGGCAGGGAAAGTAACTCGCCGCGGTGACGGACCAGAGTCGGAATCAGCACGACCAGGAAAGCCGCTCCCATGCGATAGGCGGCGATGGCCAGGGATGACGCATCGTCCTGAGCGTAACGAACCAGGATCGCGCCGGTCGAGACCGACAGCACACCTATCCCCAGGACCAGTTGCGGGGCGATTGCAGGTTTCTCCAAATGGCTCGTCGTTGGGCTCATGGCAGGGAAGAGTCTACCGCTTTTGCATCGCGGCGTCCACGCGTGCCCCTTCAGAATCAGGGCAAGGATGATTGACCCGGCCCCGTCACGCAGGTTATGATATCAGCGAGATATCCCGAAAAGGACTTCGGATGGTGTGCGGACAGCAGGTGTAAAGGGTTCGAGACCGATGATTAGCATACCTTACACCTATATTGCGATTGCGTTCTGTCTCCTCGTTGTGTTTTTCAAAATGGGCGAGATGGATGAGGAAATCGGTTGGGTCATGGGTCTGGCGGCGGGCGTTCTGGTCTTGCTCATGAATCACTTCTTTCCCGGAGGCTATCTGCGACTGGGACTCTACGCGGTCGGAGGATTCGCCCTGCTAACCGTCTACAAGATAGTCCGCAGCACGACGGAAAGAAGGGGCCCGGATGAAGAGGAGAATACCGATCGTTGGGAGTGAGAGGAGGCTCATCACCGGCCGAACTTGGTGATTGGGAGGTACAATGAGGGATCGAGAATCTGCCATTGTTAGTTTTCGGAGTAAGTTTTAGAAGGGAGCCCTTCCTTGATAGGAGCATCTCGACTGGGATCGGATCGACGAGACGCTCGCGAAGTATAGGGACGAATAGCACGGCCCGCCATGTACGGCATTGATGGGAGATGGATATGGATGAGGCGCTTGACAGGAGATTCGTGGATCGTCTGGCGCCGAAAGTGAAACATGCGTCCGCGCAATTTGACCCATCTTCATCCAAAGGCTATAATGCCTTCGGGTATATCAACGGAGGCGTCGTGTGATATGCGGCAGCCGGATATGCCGTGTTCGAGGGCAGCCACTAGGGGCCGAACCATGGATTTTAAGAGAGTTCAGAAGACACTTGTTATTGGAGCCCTTGTCCTCCTTCTCGGCGCGACGTGTGTCCTCGGGTACTGTCGCTGGAGTATCCAGTCGGGTCTCGATACGTGGTGCGCCATAGCCCAGGAACGTCATCCCCATCCCGGCGATGACATCGCGGCGCTGCTTGCGTACGTCCAGTCAGACGCCCATTCCCTGAGGGATCGCAATCATGGGGTCTGGGCTCTCGGACAGGCACGGGACAGTCGGGCACTGCCCGTTCTGAAGAGCTACTATACGGCCAGCGAGTGTGATCATAGCCGTTGTCTCTGCCAATACGAACTGGAGAAAGCCATCAAACTGTGCCAAGGGCAGACTCCAAACCCGCTCCACATCAGAACGCCCAAGACGTCGAACGCCGGGCTACAGTAGGATGCGTTTGCCCGGTGAGGTAAGCGCTGGCGTACGCTGCGCGTGCGTAGCAGGCCATTTCGCACAGGCTCAAACCCGTCGCAGAGGATTTGCTTCCATGACCAACTCGCTCCCATCACAGAAACGCACGCCGTCGGTCGGGGAGGAAATCGCCCACAGCATCAGCCATGGTATTGGCTTCCTGGCCGCCGTCGCGGTCACGCCCGTTCTCATCGTCTCCGCGGCTCGGCATGACGGTGCTGCTGGGATTGTGGGCAAGAGCATCTTCGCGTTCACGATGATGCTGATGTACCTCACATCCACGTTGTATCACCTGTTGCCAAGGAACAAAGCTAAGCGGGTATTGCGGATTCTTGACCACAGCGCCATTTTCCTGATGATCGCCGGCACGTATACGCCGTTTACGCTCGGGGTGCTGCGCGGCGGCTGGGGCTGGACTCTGTTTGGAATCGTTTGGGGTATCGCGGCTGTGGGGGTCGGCCTTAAATCGATCGGAGGTGTCAGGTACCAGAAGCTCTCGGTGGTTCTTTATCTCGCCATGGGCTGGCTCATCCTCATCGCCGTGAAACCACTGTGGCTCAACCTGCCCTCGCCGGGCGTATTCTGGTTGCTGGCGGGGGGAGCGGCCTATACGGCGGGGGTGGGGTTTTACGCTGCCAAGCGAATTCGATATGCGCACTTCGTCTGGCACCTGTTCGTTATCACCGGTACGGCCTGTCACTGTATCGCGGTGCTGAAATATGCGACCTAGCCAAGCCAATTCAGTCGCCCTCCAAAGGCGCTCGGCTGACTACTCTTTGGGAAAGATGGTGTTGGCCCGTGTGGGAACTTGCATGCCTTTCGTCGCCCGGGCCCTTTCCCTCTTTGCTTCGATCTGGGCTTTGCTCTGGCCAGGGTTGATATACCACTCGCTGTCGCCATGTGCTTCTTTGAAAATCGCGTCAAACCGCCCGACGACCTCCGGGAAATCCCCGGCAACATCATGTTCGCATGTTGAATCACGATCCAGGCGATACAACTCGATGGCTTGGGACGGACGCGAGCGATAGGCCCACCACTGACCTTCGCGAGCGCTTTGGGCGTGGGGGGAATGGGTTCCATTTTCCCAATAGAAGTACGCGTGCTTGCGTTGCTGACCCGGCCTTCCGAGCAAGGTGGGCAGCAGGCTGATGCCGTCCGTCTGCGGGGGAACGACTCCGGCAAGGTCGGCGGCTGTTTCCAGGAAATCGTACAGGGCACAGGGGTGATGGCTTTCTCCAGGTGTGATTCTTTCCGGCCAGTGGACAAAGAAAGGCACGCGCAGTCCACCTTCATGCGTGCAGGTAAACTTTCCTTTGGGCCAGGGGCCTTTGTTCTTGAAGAGGGGGTCATCTGTATAGGGTTTACGTCCGAAGTAGCCCCAATGACTGTACCCATTATCGCCGGCAAAGAAGACAACCGTATTCTCCTCGATTCCGAGTTCTTTGAGCAGGTCCAGCATCTTTCCGACACCGTCGTCAAGGTGCGTCATCATAGCCGCCCATTCCTTGTGCTTCTGATCCCAGTCCTTGTCCTTGTATGCTCGCAGGTCGGGTGTGATGCAGGGGCCGTGGGGCAGTTGGGTGGCATAGTAGAGGAAGAACGGCTTGTTCCTATTCTGTTGGATAAACGATAAGGCCTCTTTCTGGAACAGGTTCTCAGAATGGCTTGCCTTGTCGGGGTCCGGTACGCCATCGGGAATCAATCTGCCGGTGGCGTCGTATCGGTTGTCATATTCGCCCGTCTTGTCGCCTGTGTGCTTGTACACGCGGGGCATGTTGAATCCGTAGTTTTCCGGATGCGGCTCGGCTTGCCCATTGCGCATCATGTAGTGGGGGAAGAAGCCATGCGCGCGCAGTTGATCGTAGTACCCGTAGGCCAAATCGAATCCCTGCTTGTGCGGCGCGCCTTCGGTTCCGGGCAAGCCAATCCCCCATTTGCCGATGAAGCCGGTCGTGTAGCCGCCTTTCTTGAGAACTTCGGCGACTGTCATATCCTGCGCCGTCAAGTGATCCTGGCCCCGAACCGAGCGGTTGGCCCTGATGCGACAGTGCCCCATGTGCATGCCGGTCATGAGACTGGCGCGGGCCGGGGCGCATTCCGGTGATCCGGAATAGGCTTGTGTGAAGCGCATGGCACTAAGAGCAAGCTTGTCCAGATGAGGCGTGCTGAACTGCTCTTGGCCGTAGGCGCTCAGATCCCGGTACGACAGATCATCAGAGAAGACGAAGATGATATTGGGCTTGACACCCGTCGACTCGGACGCGTCAGCCCACGTCGTATTCCGGGCAATACACGGCACGCCGGCCAGAGCACATCCTGCAACTTTCAGAAAACCTCGTCTGCTGAACTGGAATCCCATCGTTCTACACTCCCTTGGGCTATTATGAGAGCTTCTCGATACAGCGAAACCATCTGTTTTCTATTTGTTCAGGACGTCGTCGCGGTGCAAGGCGACTTTGTGTTTGACGGAGGCGATGTTGGGGATGACGCTGTTAGTTGAATCCGCGTTGGCATAGAAGAACGTAGCCGCGGCATAGTTCATGTTCTTCCTGAAGGGATGCCAGATCTCCATGTCGAATTTGACGGACTCGGTGAAGGGGATGTCATCGAGCAGGTGGTAGCGGTTGTTGTTCGAGTATCCCCACCTCTTGTTGCCCTCGCCACGCGGCTGGGAGATGAAGGGTGTATAGAAACGCTGGGGACGGCAATAGGCGTACCCGAAGTAGTCTTCGGTTCCCGTTCCGAATATGGAGGGGAAGGTTTCTCCGTCCACATAGACTTTGTCGTCGCCTTCACCCCACCATGTCTGATTGTTCTTCAGGGTACAGGTGTTGAAGATGGTGATTGATGTTCCCACGTAGCGCCCGGCCCCGAGTACGGTGACGTAATTCAGATCGCTTCTATTCTGCGTACTGATGTTGCGCAGTTCGAACCAGGTGGCGTGGAAATAGAGGCTGCCGTCATCCCATCGGTAGTCATCCACGGTGGCTTCAAAGCGTTTGAGGGTTACCGGCTGGTTGCCATGGTTGGTGATGGTGATGTCGGCCGATTCCTGGAAGGGCATTGCGTAGTATGTGCTGAGTGTGCCAGTGGTGTTGTCAGCTTTGACATAGTAGGTGTCATTCTTCTCATCGCTGTAGCCTACCCCGACAAGCGATCCGGCAGGGGACCAGACGGTTTGTTTGCCGTCGAATATCATGGACATGACGGTCGAGCGCAGGGCCTGCTGGTAGTCTTCAGCCTGTAGCTGTACGAGAAATCGGGTGATGGCCTTGGGACCGTTCAGTGTCAAGGTGGTCGATCCATTCGGGCCGAGCGTAAGATTCGACCGGGTGATGGTCTCGCCGCCGACAGCCGGATTCTTGCTGGTGAGTTCTTCCGCCACCTGCTTCATCAGGTCCTGGGCTTGGTCGAGCTGATCCATGGTAAAGGTTTTGACCTCTGTTTCGGGGGCATACTTTCGGTAGCCGATCTGGTAATAGGAACCGCCGCCCTCCCACGTGACCTTGCAGCCCTTTTGGTAGGGAATGGGTAGGTAGAGGTCGTGCCCCCGCCAGTCTGGATTTGTTCTGTCATCCGAAGCTTTGAAAGAGAAGGGATAGGGGGCCAACTTGTCTCCACCGACGAGGTCGGTGGGTTTCATCTCAATCACGGGCCTGTCTGAGCCGTCCAGGTAGATCCGGATGATGCCATTGTTGTTGGCGGTAGCCCACCACCGGACAATGGCGCCCGGTCCCTTGTCGTCCATGAGGACGTTCTCGGTGCGGCCATCGCTTTTTTCGATCCGAACATACTGACCGAAATCGCGATTGGCGAACCAGCCTTTGCCCCAGTCGCGGCCCTTCTTCTCGACGTACAATCCGTCCGCAGGGTTATTCACTTTCGAGGCGCGATCGTAGCTCGTCGCGGCCTTGGCGCAATAACGGGGACTGGGCTCTCGCGTCAGCGCGGAGCGATCAACCATTTCCTTGAGCAAGCTCTCCAGGCTGACCGGCTCGGCTGCTAGAAACGCCGGACTTCCAAGGACGATCAAGGACAACAGGGCGAAGTGCTTTGCCATTTGACGGCTCCAATCGATCGGTTTCAAGTGCAAGAAAGACGGCCTCGCCATTCTAGTGTGATACGGAGGAGATCGCAATCGCTCTAAGAACATCCCAAGCGGATAATAACAGAGGGGCGGGGCCTCGATGGTCCCACCCCTCTGGTGGCTGCTGATAGTATTCGCAAGTCGCGCCTAGGCGTCGAGCGTCCAGCCGTTGCGATACGGACGTTTGAGGTATTCGTTGGCCTTGACGTCGTTGGTGACCCGGCCGGTAGCGCCGTCGTACTCGAGCTTCTTGCCCGCCCGGTACGCGACCAGGCCCAGCAGCATCGTCTCGATCAGGTCGCCGCTGTACTTGAAATCGCACGAAGTCTTCAGATCGCCCTTGCAGGCGTCGGTCCATTCCTTCTGGAAGTGGCCCAGGTCGGGGATCATCTCGTCCTTGTCGCGACGCTGGTAGTAGCTCATGTCCGCGTCGTTGCCCCAGGGGATGATCAGACGTGAGCCGAAATCGGCGACGAGGAAGCCCTTGGTGCCTTTGAACATCGCCCCATGGCCGATCTTGTTCAGGTCGATCCAGTTCTTCGGCGTCCGCGGCATGGCGCCGCCCTGATACCAGCCCAGTCGAATGGCCGGACGCCAGTCGTTGGCGGGGATGTTGAAGTGCGACTCCATTTCGACGGGCGTCACGTCCGCGTTGTACGGTTCGCCCTTGGCCTCGGCGGTAGTGGGCAACTCGGCATCGATCGCGTTCCAGGCGAGGTCCATCGTGTGGCTGCCCATGTCGCCGATCTGGCCGACGCCGAAATCCCAGAACATGTTCCAACTCAGGCAGTTGGCGCCGGGACCCCGGGAGAAATACTCGGGGTTATAGGGATGCCACGGTGACGGGCCGATCCACAGATCGTAGTGCAGGTGTTTGGGCGGTTCGCCCTTGCCGACCGGATAGCCGTCACGGCGGAGCTGGCGATTGCCCCAGGTGTAGACGTTTTGCAGTTCGCCGATAGCGCCGTCTTTAACCAACTCGCGCACGCGGTTGAAATTGGGCTGTGAGTGACGCTGGGTACCGACCTGCGTGGCCAGCTTGTGCTTCTTCTCCATGTACTTCGCCCGGGCCAGACGAGCCTCTTCGACCGTGATGCCCAGGGGTTTTTCCATGTAGCAGTGCAGGTCGCGATTCATCGACCAAGTGGCGATGTGGCCGTGCGTATGGTCCGGCGTGCAGCAAAGCACCGCGTCCAGACCCTTCTGGTCGAGGCATTTGCGCCAATCGGCGTACGTCTGGGCCTTCGGAAAGCGCTTGGCCCCATGCGCGAGGTGCTTTTCGTCGATGTCGCACAGGGCGACGACGTTCTCGCTGGAGATCGCGTCGAAGTGGGCGTCGGCGCGGCCCCACGTGCCGATGATGGCGACGTTGAGCTTGTTGCTCGGCGCGTTGGCCCCGGAGAGCACGCCGCTGGGCAGGATGATCAACCCGGCGCCGGCCGCGGCGGATTTGAGGAATTGACGTCGTTTCATACTGTTGTTCTCCTTTCGCCTGTTGGGCTTTCGTTTCGTCTGAGCGTCTCCACCTTGACGCCCGTGACTGAAGTCGCCCGACCGGGCGCTTCGTGCACCAACCATCATAAGCATTCATCCCCGAAACAGCAAGGCATTCCGGGGGATTTGAAGGTGGGCCCGAAGGTTCGATCGGCCGGATCACGGTGTTGTTCCGCCTTTCTGGAGCCCGGCGTTCCGGAAGTCGCGAATTGTCTTGACCTGGGTGGCGTTTTGGCTTTAATGGGCCGGCGATAAGTCAATCAGGGAACCTCATTGGAAAGGTGTTTCGACGATGAAGATCAGCCAGAGAGCACAAAGTGTACCGCCTTCAGCGACGATTGCCGTGACGGCCCGGGCCAAAGAATTGAAGGCCCAGGGGGTCGACGTGGTCGGTTTCGGCGCTGGTGAGCCGGATTTCGATACTCCCGAATACATCAAGGCCGCCGCGATCAAGTCGCTCCAGGACGGCCAGACCAAGTACACCGGCGCCGCCGGCATTCCCGAACTGAGGAAGGCGATCGCCGAGAAGCTCCAGAAGGAGAACGGCCTGGCCTATACCGCCGATCAGGTGATCGTGAACATTGGTGGCAAGCACTCGGTCTACGAGGCGATGCAGGCCGTGCTGGACCCGGGCGACGAGGTGATTCTGCCCAGGCCGTACTGGGTGACCTATCCCGAGACGATCAAGCTGGCCGGCGCGGTGGTCAAGGTGATCGAGACCGACAAGGCCAACAGCTATAAGATCACGCCGGATCAGCTCAGAGCGGCCATTACCGACAAGACCGGGATGCTCGTGCTCAATTCGCCCAGCAACCCGGGTGGGTTCACCTATACGCCCGACGAACTGGCCGCGCTGGCCAAGGTGCTCGAGGGCACGGATATCTACGTGATGTCCGATGAGATCTACGAGAAGCTGATCTATGGCGATACGAAGTTCATCAGCTTCGCGGCCCTGAGCGACGACGCGTTCAGCCGGACGCTGACGCTCAACGGGTTCAGCAAGGCCTTCTCCATGACCGGCTGGCGGCTGGGCTTCACCGCTGGTCCTCTGGACGCGATCAAGGCGATGGGGCGGCTCCAGTCGCACATGACCTCCAACCCCGTCACGTTTGGTCAGTACGCCGCCGTCGCCGCTCTCGGCCCGGAAGCCGACGGAGCGATCGAGACCATGCGGGTCGAGTTCGAGAAGCGCGGTAAGTACATGGCCGACCGACTCAACGCCATGAAGGGCGTCGAGTGCGCCGAGCCGACCGGGGCGTTCTACTGTTTCCCCGACGTCTCCGTCCACTTCGGACGCACCATTGGCGGCGTCGCGATCGCCGACAGTATGGTCTTCGCCAAGAGCCTGCTCGAGCAGTCCAACGTCGCGGTAGTCCCCGGATCGCCCTTTGGATGTGGTGACAACGTGCGTCTGAGCTTCGCCTGCTCGATGGAGCAGATCACCAAGGGCCTCGACCGCCTGGAGAAGTGGCTCAGCGAGTAGACAGCACCCCAATAGACGAATAGTACAAGCCGCTCGGGTCCGCAAAAACGCAGGGCCCGAGCGGCTTGCTTTTTGGGGCGTGTAGGGTGGCGGCTTGCCCCACCATCATACAAAGAGGAGCGGAACCGGTGGGGCGAGCCCCACCCTTGTATCTTGATTGTCCGATGCTACTGTGTTGGGAAGTTGTCCGACGCATAGTGTTCGGGCCGGTGTGTGGGTGGCCACCCACACACCGGCGGCGGCGTCGAGATCGTCCCATCCTAGGGCCTGA
>Ga0208279_1000209_pt1 | contig 54949 bp, 46 predicted proteins | sample AntAceMetag02UKM_FD_184766 | JGI IMG/M metagenome (GOLD analysis project Ga0208279, IMG submission 184766) | Saline lake microbial communities from Ace Lake, Antarctica - Antarctic Ace Lake Metagenome 02UKM (SPAdes) (version 2) | ecosystem: Environmental > Aquatic > Non-marine Saline and... | reverse complement strand
TATGATTCTCCGTCTCGAAACCGAACCAGTTCACTCCGTAGAGTGGAACCTCATCTCCGTTGTTGTTGAAGATCCTTGATCCGGAGACGCTGTATCCCGTACTGGGAGAGACCTGGACCGGTGTGGGGGACGGTATCGCGGGGACTGTCGGATCCGGTATTGAGGGCGGAGTAACGGTCTGGGCGGGGATGGCCGTGGGGGCTGCGATCGGTGTGGGAGGAGGAGGACCTTCCTGCTCTTCCCACAGGGTAGGGGCATGGATCGGATCCCAGTTTGGTAATGAGGCATGCTCCGATACGCACCGGTATATATTGCCCTGGTAGGAAACCAGGTCGCCCACGCTGTATGGTATTCCATTGCCGTTCCAGGCCGGGATGGGCTCAGGACCTTCACTATTGTCTGTCGCGCACTCACAGTCGGGATCTTCCATATCCACGACACCATCCCCATCATTGTCGATCCCGTCATCGCACTGCGGGGGAGCGTTATATTCATCTCTATCCCCACTGCTCAGACAGCCCGGGTCATCCATATCCACCAGGCCGTCTCCATCGTTGTCCAGACCATCAATGCATTGACAGGATTTTTCGTTAAAACTGTCTATTAGAGGCCGGAGTTGGGCGATATAGCCATAGTCCCATACCTCCTTGTCCCAGTTGATGTTCCAGTGGAAAACTCCGTGAAAACTCAGATGTCCATCCGGATTGGATAGGACGTAATCCCCTCCATAAGACTCCCCAGCAACGATATAGTTGAGAGCTTTTGTAACGCATTCGATTGTCGGGATAGGGGTGCCGTCCCAGACAGGATATCCGAAACCGATCTGATCTTCTCTCAGCGGGAGGAATGGAGTTTTTGACCCCAGGGGATGGAATCCTTCAATGAGCATATCCGTCATGGCTACCAGAAAATCCGGATTATCAGTGTCGGGCGTATAGAGCTCTCCATCCAGCCCATACATACCGGCGGTGTTATAATACTGTACATTGACACTGGTAATAAATTCTCTGGCCCCGTGGATGACGGGGAGATAGGCGCCCCAGATCCCGGAATAGGATCGGAGACCTCCCTGGACATAGGCTACTTCAGGCGTAACGGTAATGACAGGATCTTTACCCTGTGACTCCATATAGGAATGGACTTCTCTGATCGCCTCGATCCAATTCAAAATTTTTGGTGTAGTCGGGTTCTGCAGATCGGTATCACCAGCATCCAGAGAAATCCGTCCTCCTTCCAGATCAATGTCAAACCCATCGAAATGATAAAAATCTATAATCTCCTTCAGAGAGTTTACGCATTCATCCCTCTGGGCGGCGGTTTCCATTGGGAAAGAACCTTCAGCTCCTCCCACTGAGATAATGACCGTATGGCCCCGGGATTTCAGGTAGTCTACATCCGCTCTGAAGTCTTCCGGCGAACTATAGAGAGAAGGTTCAGGTATAAATGTCAGATGGGCATCCGTGTCGCCTTCGGCAAATGCCACGAGAATGGTATCGTAGCGTTCATCCACATCGCGTAACCGAATATCAAAACCATCGCTTACCGACCAGTTGGCCCAATACCCTATGGCATGAGTTCTCATTGTCCCGGATGCTGACCGGGCAGATAGCATTGGAGCGATAAAATATACCGCCAGAAGCGAGATAGTAAATAGCCAGTTTATCTTCCATCGCATAATTGAGTCTCCTATGATATTAAGGATATTTGCTTCCAGATTCCCTGGTTCCCTGGTTATATCTTCTTTTTACAGGCATTAAAGATAGATAGACCGATCCTGTAATAAATTAAAAGGGAGTTTGATATTATCTGATAGAATGATCCCCGGCAGACCCGGGCTCATTTTTTGATGATTAAGAAACCGTTGCAATTTCAAGCAGTATAATCATCTCTGGGTTTATAAAAATCCTGTTACTGATTATTTCGTTTCTATCTTAGACACCCGGGCACCAAGGGCGTTCAATATTAATTGGATTCAAATATTATTATAACATCTTCCACGCCTATCCGCAATATCGGTAAGATGTTTTTGAGGGAAAATAAATTTGTCTTACAAGCGTTGTGTGGGGGGAGACCAATTCATCGGGGAACTACGGATTGCGAAAATTATCCGGGTTGTGCTATAAATTAGCGCCTGCGGCACTAATTTAGTTTTAAAAATAGATTACCATTACGAGATGGAGACAATATGGGTAAACATTCGGTAAACCCGGGGTGAGTTCTGTGGGAGCGGCTTCTCGTAGATCAGGCAGAATGACTGACAGCCTCGATTATCGGGGCAAGATGTCCCTCCCACAATCCTCTTATACCGGGTTTCCGAATGCTTACCAATAAGGAATAATATTTCGCCAAGGAAGATTAAGTGAGTGAGCATAATATGAGACTGGCTTCGGTAGTGGTTCTGACCTGTAACGGCCGGGAGCATCTGGAAGAGTGTCTGGAGTCATTGAAAGCCCAGAGCTATAAAACACTGGAAGTAATTCTGGTTATCAATGGGTCTAACGACGGTTCGGCTGAATTTGTCCGGGAACACTTCGGCGATTTCGTTCGTATTATCGAGCTCCCGGAAAATATCGGATATACCGGAGGGAACAATATCGGTCTGCGGGCGGCCCGGGGGGATTATCTGGCTCTTTTAAATGATGATACCAGGCTTCACCCCGATTGGCTGGAAAATATGGTTGAAGCGCTGGAGAAGCAGACTGACTATGGGATGGCTGCCTGCAAGATTCTATCCTATTACCATCCGGAGATTATTGATAATGTGGGGCATATCATTTATCGGGATGGGACCTTTCGGGGGAGGGGACGCCTGGAGGAGGACCGGGGACAATATGACCGGGAGGAGGAGGTGCTTTCTCCCAGTGGATGCGCCCTACTGGTCCGGCGAGAGGCCCTGGATAAGGTAGGTCTATTAGATGATGATTTCTTTATCTATGGAGAGGACGCCGATCTCTCTTTGAGAGTCCGGCTGGCGGGCTGGAAGGTCGTCTATGTTCCCTCATCAATAGTCTATCATAAATATTCGGCGACTACCGGAGCCTACTCTCCTATCAAGGCGTTTCTGGTGGAGCGGAACCGGATCTGGCTGACTATTAAAAATTTTCCGCCGGGAGCGTTGCTTATGGTCCCGGTTTACGCTACGGCGCGGATGATATATCAGGTCTATGGTGTCATCGCCGGGAAGGGAGCCGCCGGAGAATTTGCCCGGCAATACTCGCCGCTTGAGTTGCTGGGGATATTAATTAAAGCGCATCTGGCCGCATTGGCCGGCGCTCCCATGATGTGGCGCAAACGGCTGAAGATTAACCGGATGAAGAAGGTGAGCAACCGGGAGTTCTACTGCTGGCTCAAGCGCTTCAGGCTTTCCGCTAAGGAACTGGCATTGAAAGAATAGAACATATCCCTCACTTCGTTCGGGCAATGTTCTAAAGTTCCTTAAGTGTCTAAAGTGCGCTTCCTCCGTCGCTAAAGCCCCGAAACAAGTTCGGGATGCGAGCACTTTGGCGAATGAATAAGTGCCTTCCTCCGTCGCTAAAGCTATGGCGGATGGAAAAAGTTAAAAGATTCGCCTCTCTAACGGAGCAGGCCATTAAATTGTCGCGATATTAATCGGGATCCCGATGGATATCGGCCTCGAAACTTAATATAAAGCAACTCGGGATCCCGAAGTATTTCGGGAGAGAGAAAACTCTGAATTAAGAACTTCGGTTAAACTATCCGGACAATTCAAGACACAAGTTCAAAACTAATTTTTCTCAAGGAAAAAAATTAATGAGGATTGGAATCAACGCGTTATATCTTATCCCCGGTCGGGTCGGGGGGAGTGAGATCTATCTCCGGCAGCTGATCTCCGCTCTGGCACGGATTGATCGGGAGAATGAATATATCATCTTCACCAATCGCGAGAACAGCGGGACCTTTGAGCTGGGGGCTAATTTCCAGGAGCACCACTGTCCGGTCCGGGCTCTAATCCGTCCGCACCGCATCGTCTGGGAGCAGATGGTCCTTCCCTATCGGGCCCGGCAGCATGGCCTTGATGTCCTCCATTCTCCCGGCTTTGTCGCGCCGCTTTTTTGCCCATGTCCTTCGGTGGTCACCATCCTCGATCTGATCTATCTTGAATTCCCCGAGACCTTTCCTTTTCTGGCCCGGATATGGATGAAATTTTTGGTGAAACACTCGGCCCATCGAGCGCAAGCTCTGATCGCCCTCTCCGATTATTCCCGGGATGAGATTCTCTGGGCACTGGATCTCCCTTTCTGGAAAGTCAACTCGGTATATATGGGGGGTGGCGAGACAATATCGACCCCTCCTCCCCCGGAAGAGCGGGCCGAGCTTCTCCGTGAATATGGGATCATTTCTCCCTATATTCTTACTGTGGCCGCGGCCCATCCGCATAAAAATATTGCCCGTCTTCTAGAGGCATTTTATCATTTTAGAGATGAGATGAGGCAGTACCAGCTGGTGATTGTAGGGGTACAGCATAACCGTTATTCCCAGTATCTGAAAGAGGTGGTTGAACGTCTGGATTTGAGTGATCATGTGATCTTTACCGGTTGGATCCCGGGTCGGGTTAAGGAAGCTATTTTTGCCGATGCCGCGATGATGGTATTCCCTTCTCTCCTGGAAGGATTCGGATTGCCGGTCCTGGAAGGCATGCGGTCGGGATTGCCGGTAGCCTGCTCGGATCTGCCATCTCTGGCGGAGGTAGCGGGGGAGGCAGCCTATCTCTTTGACCCCTACTCGGTGGAAGGTATAAGCCGTGGACTGAAGGCATGCATAGCAAATGATCATCTCCGGGCAGAGTTGATAGAAAAAGGAAGATCCCACGCGGCCGGTTTTACCTGGGATAAGACCGCCCGAAATACACTTGATGTTTATTATAAGGCGGTTGGGGGGAACCGTACCAACGATTAAACAATTTGGTTGTCAGTCGATTTATGTGGGAATCATTGCTTCTTGATATATTTATAAAATCACAAATCCCAAACACCAAATAACAAATAAAAAGTCATCATGTCTAAATATACAGATTATCTAACAATTATTTTTCTCTTCTTGGTGGTTGTCCTGATAGTGGTCGGTATCTCCGGTTGTAGTCCCGACCCTGGAATGGGTGACAAGATGAAGATAGCAGGAGTCTTCTCTACTTCTCTGGAAAATCCTCAGGCCGCGGTTATTTATCAGGGACTCCGAAAGGCCGAGCGAGAGATGGAGGTGGTCTGCGATGTTACTGCCAATGTCAACTCCCAGGAGATAAAGAGAGTGCTGAAGGATTACGCGGAGAAGGGATATCTGATTATCTTTGGTGACGCGCCGGACTCCGAAGACATTATCCGAAGGATTGCCCGGGACTATCCGGAGATCGCGTTCTGTTTCTGTTCCGGCTTCGGCCCGGCCGCCCCCAATCTTTCCGTCTTTAATAGCTGAGTCTATGAACCGACCTATCTCTGCGGGTTGATCGCCGGCTAGCGCACGAAGACGAATATTGTCGGCGCGGTGGGGGATATGCTGGACCCGGCCGTGGACTGTATTCTGAACGCTTTTCGCCGCGGTGTCCTGAAGGTGAATCCCGGGGCACGGGTAATGAGTGCTTTTATCAAAAGTCGTTTTGATCCTTCCTTAGCCGCCCGGGAAGCAACCAGGATGATCAAGGCCGGCGTCGACTATATCTTCGCGGGAACTCCCGGTATTATCCGGGCCTGCCGGGATAGCGGAGCAATGGCCTTCGGTAACCTCCAGGATGAATACTCACTGGCTCAGGATACGGTAATATCGGGGACGGTATGGGATCTCTGGCCCACAGTCGAGAAGGTCATCACCGATGTTCAGGATGAGCGGTATCAAGCCCAGGATTTGCGGGAGTGGTCTATGATGGCTAAAGGGGGGGCATATTTCGCGCCCTATCATAGTTTTGAGGGGAAGATTTCTTCTGAGTTGAAAGATATGATCAACCAGATTCGCCGGGATATCATGGCCGGGACATTTCGCGTTCCTGCCAACGAGCTTCCTCCACCGGTTGACTAGCTTTCTTACAATTGAATCTAATCTGGGCCACTGAGGCAGAGGATATATCCAGAGAAAAGAAGTATTCAAATGATATGAGATAAAGCTGAATTAGCATCTAAATATAAAACCTGATTGACGCCGGAGGGTTCTTTTGTTAAATATGATCTGCATTCCCATGCCACTAGAACTTTGCGTCATCCACTTAGATAGATCATCTTTATTTATCGATGCCGGGCAAGGTTCAGAATTATCTAAAGTCAAATTACTTTCCGTTGTCACCCCGGAAAATCCATTCGAGGTGGAATCGGAGGAGGGGTAATATCTTGTGGCTTCGTCAGTTTCAATCCGAGGCTTCAGCCAGAGGCGTATCTTCTCCTTGACGAGAAGCATATCTGGCGCAATAAATAATTAAATCAATGCTTTCAAACTAATAACTCCGACAGAATCGGAGTCACTTTAATATTCTGAATTAATTTTTCTTAAAAAGGAGAAGAAAAAAATGTCTGATAAGAAGAAGGTATTGGAAAATACCGTTAAACGGTGCCGGGAGCGAGATATCATAATACCCACTTACGAGCAGATGGCGAACCCGGAAAAGGTCCCCACCGGAATAAAGAAGGAGCTGAAAGATATCGGTCTGTGGGATCTTCATCCCAGAAATCTCTTCCGAATAACCTGGAAGAATGAGCCGGTTCCTACCGGAGGAGGTTATGGGGGAGTTAATTATATGGAAATACCACGTGAACTCACCGGAGTAAGGGCCCGGATCTTTATGCTGGTCGGCAAGTATTTTCCCACCGGCGCCCATAAAGTTGGAGCGACATTCGGTCCTCTGGTGGAGAAATTGGTCCGGGGGGAGTTCGATCCCACCACCCAGAAGGCTCTCTGGCCCTCGACCGGGAACTATTGCCGGGGGGGAGCTTATGACGCTTATCTCTTGGCCTGTCCATCGATAGCGGTTCTCCCGGAAGGAATGTCACGGGAGCGGTTCGATTGGCTGGAAAAAGTCGGTTGCGAGATCTATGCTACTCCAGGTTGTGAGAGTAACGTGAAGGAGGTCTACGACAAGACGAAAGAACTCAAGATGAAACGGCCGGACGAGATCGTGGTTTTAAACCAGTTCGACCAGATCGGTAACGCGATCTGGCACTATGTCTGCACCGGTCGGGCGATGGAAGAGATTTATTATCAGGAGAGGAGAGGGAAAGAAAAACTCCGTGCCATCTGTCTGACTCAGGGTTCCGCGGGGACACTGGGGAGCGCCGAGTATCTAAAAGAGAAGTTCCCCGATATTAAAGTGGCGGCCTCGGAAGCTCTCCAGTGCCCGACCTTGCTCTACAACGGATACGGCGGCCACCGGATCGAAGGTATCGGAGATAAGCATGTGCCCTGGATCCATAACATCAAGACTATGGATATGGTGGTCGATATCGATGACCAGAACTGTATGGATCTGCTTCGCCTCTTTAACGAGCCCGCCGGCATGGACTATCTGAAGAAGAAGGGAGTTGACCCCAATGTAGTGGACCAACTGAATCTGCTGGGCATCTCCTCAATTGCCAATCTGCTTGGTTGTATCAAGATGGCGAAGTACTATGAGATGAATGATGATTCAATCATCGTAACCGTAGCTACCGATTCGATGGATATGTACAAATCGCGGCAGGCGGAAGAACAGGAATTGCACGGTGACTATACCGAAATGAAAGCGATCCTGGATTTTGAAAGATCGTTGATGGCCCAGTCGATTGATTGGATGCAGGAGTTGACCTACTGGGATAAGAAGCGGATGCATAACCTCAAGTACTTCACCTGGATCGAGCAGCAGGGGAAACAGCTTGAAGAGCTCAACGCTCAGTGGTATGATGATGACTACTGGACAAAACAGTTCCATGCCTACGAGGAATGGGATGAATTGATCAAGGAATTCAATGCCAAGACCGGTCTTCTGAAGAAATATAAATAGTCTTATTTCTTCCGGGGAAAACTAGTAGTTGTTAACACCCAGACTAATAAATAATTTATGCACGGGGAGAAATAATTATGATCGCGAAAAAAATAGAAGGTGGTTATCAGTTGGAGTGTCCCACGATTAACGGTATTTTTGTTGTCAAACTTACCCTGGCTGATGATGGGGAGGAAAAGATTGAAACCTGCACAACGAAGCTCGGGTTCTGTATGCCGCAGCAGGTTCTCAGCCCCGGGACAATAGAAAAAATCATCGGTCCGAAGCGCTGGAAACTTTTTCTGGAGATGAAGGAGAAAGGAATCGATAATATGTTTATCGATCCCCAGCGTCCTAAGCGAAGAGCGCATGCACAGAAATCCTGGTAGTAAGTTAGCGCCTGCGGCGCTAACTTAGTTTTGAACAAAGAACTATCATCGTTACGTTGAAGCAATACCGGGAAGGTTGCTAATAAGCCGATTTTGTATTTCAAGGAATCTAATTTTTGCTACCAAAAATTAGATTAACAAAGGAGGAAGTATGAATCCTGAAGATTTAATCTTTTCGGAAGAACACGAATGGATAGAATCCGGGAAGTCTCCGGCTCGGATGGGTATCTCCGATTACGCGCAGAAAGAACTTACCGACGTTGTCTACGTGGAACTTCCCGAGGTAGGGGCGGAGGTAAGTAAAGGAGACAGCATCATTGTCCTGGAATCGGTGAAAGCGACTTCCGATGTTTACGCACCGGCATCCGGTAAGATTACCGAGGTAAACGGTGATCTGGAAGATAATCCTCAGAAGATCAACGAAGATCCTTATGGCACCGGTTGGCTGGTTGGGATGGAGATCTCCGACTCCTCCGATCTGGATGGTATGATGGATTACAGTGCCTATCAGGAATATCTGAAAGAGTAGAGCTAAAATACGTTGTGTCGCCCCGCACACAAGTCTTGTTTACGGGACTTGTAGGATCAGAATGCCTCAGGCATTCTTTGTATGAGGTGTAGTATCGCTACGCTTGAATATCTGGACTTACAGCGCCAAAGAAAGTGAAGCCAGGTTTACAAGCCTCCCGGATGAATCCGGGAGGTGATACTACATTTCCCACAAGGCGAAGCCGATACTGCAAGCCTTCCTGACAAAGTAAGGAAGTGATCCCACATAAATTCGCGACCGAAGAGAGCTAATTTATATGAGATACATCACCAATACATCAGAGCAGCAACAGGAGATGCTGGGAGAGATCGGGGTCTCTTCGTTTGAGGAGCTGATCGCTACCATCCCCGCCGGGGTGCGATTTAAAGGCGATCTAAATATCCCCGGCCCTCTATCGGAGCTGGAATTGGAGGAACACCTCACCGCTTTAGCCGGGCAAAACGCCGACTTCTCCTCCTTGAAGCCGCTGCTCGGAGCTGGCGCCTATCGGCATTATGTTCCCCGGGCGGTCTCCGCTCTTTTGAGCCGGGAAGAGTTTTACACCGCCTATACCCCCTATCAGCCGGAGCGAAGCCAGGGGACCCTCCAGGCGATGTTCGAACTCCAGACCTATCTCTCCCGGCTAACCGGGATGGAGGTGGTTATCCCCTCGATGTATGACGGGGCCTCGGCGGTTGCCGAGGCGGCTCTGATGACACTCCGTCTGACCAAGAAGAATAAGATTATCATCTCCTCCGCCCTCCATCCGCATTACCGGGCGGTTATCAAGACCTATACCGCCCCCCATGAGACGGAAATAATTGAACTCCCGTATCGGGAGGGGCTCGTCGATATTTCCCGACTGGAAAATATGCTCAATGATGAGACGGCTTCGGTGATCGTTCAGAGTCCGAACTTCTTCGGCGGGATCGAAAAGATCGCGGCGCTGGCGGAACTGACCCATGGTTGCGGCGCCCTCTTCATCCAGGTGGTCGCGGAGAGTATCTCACTCGGCATCTTAAAACCGCCCGGCGAAATGGATGTTGATATCGTGGCAGCCGAAGCTCAGTCGCTGGGGATGGACCTTAGTTTCGGTGGTCCCTATAACGGTTACCTGGCCTCCCGAAAGAAGTTACTCCGTCAGCTTCCTGGAAGAATCGTGGGGGAGACCGTGGACCGGGACGGGAAAAGAGCCTTCGTGATGACTTCCCGGGCCCGGGAACAGGATATCCGGAGGGAGAAGGCGACCTCCTGTATCTGTTCCAACCATGGCCTTAATATCATCGCTTCTGACATATATCTCTCCCTGCTGGGAACAGAAGGACTCTACCAAACGGCCCTGTTAAATACCCGCGCCGCTCATTATCTGGAAGAATGTCTGGTCGAAAGTGGAGGGTTCGAGAAAGTCTTTGACTATCCGTTCTTCAATGAATTTCTCCTCAGGAGCAGAAAGCCAATTCTGGAGATCAGGGAACTGCTCCTGAAAAACGGATTCATCCCCCCGCTTTCGCCCGGCGTCTTCCTCGGAGATGAAGAGTTGGAGAATACCGCCCTCTTTGCCGTCACCGAAATCTTTAACCGCGGAGAACTTGATCAGATCGCCCGGCTTTTAGCGAAATAAAAATAACCGCGGATTAAGCGGATTGGACGGATTAGAAAACATGGAGAAGGAGCTTTTATATAAAGATATCACGGAAAAAATTATCGGGGCGGCTATAGAGGTTCATAGGGTCTTAGGGCCTGGTTTTCCTTGAGTCTGTCTATGAGGAAGCTTTTTGCATAGAATTAGATAGATTAGGCTTGCAATATAAACGCCAGGAAGAACTGAGAATCCCCTATAAAGATTGTATTTTAAAGCAAAGATATCGTGCTGATTTGATTGTTGAAGAAAAGATAATTGTTGATAATAAAGCGACTAAAGGAATTTTTGAAATTGACCAGGCTCAGTTATTTAATTACCTGAAAGCAACAAAATTGAAAGTAGGTCTGATTATTAATTTTGGGGAATTACGTTTAAGATGGAAACGTATTATCTGTGAAAAATATTTTCGATAAAGGTTTTTTCAATCCGACTAATCCGTTTAATCCGCGGTTAAATTAAACAGGGAAACGAAGTGAAGCTGATATTTGAGAAAAGCGTAAAGGGAAGAGAAGGGTACTCCCTCCCCGCGGACCGGTTCGAGGAGATCTCGATTGAGGACTGCATACCTCCGTTTGCCATGGGGGAGAAGAGGGAACTGACCGAGGTTTCCGAGGTAGATGTAGTCCGTCATTTTACCCAACTATCCAAGTATAATTACGGCATCGAAGACGGTTTCTATCCGCTGGGGTCATGCACTATGAAGTATAACCCCAAGATCAACGAACCGCTGGCCTCCCAGGATAACTTTATCCATGCCCATCCCTTTGCTCCCGCGGATACCGTTCAGGGCTGTCTGAAGCTGATGTATGAGTTGAGCGGCCTTCTCTGCCGGATTACCGGGATGGACGCCTACACTCTGGCCCCGGCCGCCGGCGCCCACGGGGAATTAACCGGGGTATTGATTATCCGGGAATATTTTAAGGGCCGGGGAGAGAAGAGGAGTAAGATGCTGGTGCCGGACTCCGCTCACGGTACCAATCCAGCCTCCTCGGCGATGGCCGGTTTTAAGGTGGTGGAGTTGAAGTCGAATGAGGTAGGGACCGTTGATATCGCGGAACTGGAACGGCTGATGGATGAAAATACGGCCGGGATGATGCTGACCAACCCTAATACGGTGGGGTTATTCGACCATAGCATCGATAAGATTGAGCGGATCGTTCACGGCAAGGGTGGACTGCTCTACTACGACGGGGCCAACCTCAATGCTACCCTTGGTATCCTCCGCCCGGGAGACACCGGTTTTGACGTGGTCCACCTCAATCTCCACAAGACCTTCTCCACCCCCCACGGCGGGGGCGGTCCGGGGGCCGGGCCGGTCGGGGTGAAGAAATTTCTCTCTCCTTATCTCCCCTCACCGGTGGTCGTCTTTGACGGGGAGAAGTACCGCCTCCGGTATCCGGGGGAGAAGAGCATCGGGATGATGCGGGCCTTCTTCTGCAACTTTTCGGTCCTGGTCAAAGCCTATTCCTGGATTCTCTCCATGGGACCGGAGGGACTGCGCCGGGCTTCGGAGGCGAGTGTCATCAACGCCAACTACATGCTGACGAAGTTAAAAGATTATTACCGCCCATCCTATGATGGTTACTGCGCCCATGAGTGCGTCCTGACCGGGCGGGACTATAAGAAGTATGGGGTTAAGACACTGGATATCGCCAAACGGCTGATGGACTATGGCTACTACCCACCCACCATCTACTTCCCCCACTTTAAGCCTCATGCCGAGGAGACGCTGATGGTCGAGCCCTGTGAGTCCGAGGGAAAAGAGATCCTGGACGAATTCATCGAGGTGATGATTAAAATATCGGAAGAGGCAAAGAGTAATCCCGAACTGCTTCTGGACGCCCCGGTCAATACTCCGATCCGCCGGACCGATGATGTTCTGGCCGTCCGCCGTCCGATCCTCCACTACGACGACGAGCTACGGTTGAAAGATGAGCTGAACTACCGGCCGGAAGATATCAACTTCTGAAAACCACCCGGTTGGGGCAGTTTTTGGAAATTATAAATATTGCGGATATTGATTCCCTTTTTTCTTTTATTTTTCTTGGCTGATTCCTTCATTAAGGAAGGATATTTTAATTTCATGCTCGGTTACGGCATCCCGGGCGAAGGGAATATCCGCCCGGGCCTTGAGCTTCCAGGTTTATTGAACACCTTTTTCTTCCTGTATTTTTGAAATATCGATCCCGAAAGGGAAGGTTATCTTTTGCTCCGGTTCAACCTCGATATCAGTCTCCAGATCGACATTGTATATTTCATCCTCTCCCTTGTCTTCCTCCAGTTCATACTGTGATTGAACTCTGACACTCCCGGGTGTAAACGGTCATCTGTCCATTCCCGGTTGATAATCCATACCCATACCATAATACTCGTAAGACCATTCCCGGATGAGCCGAAGCTGAAGTCGATCGATCTTCTGAATTACTTTTCCGCTCAGGATGTTGATTCTTCCCCGTAATAGCTCAAATTTAATGCGACATATAACGTCGAACCTTATGGGTCGCATTAGGCAAGCTTTCAGTAAACCTCGTTCTCTCGTAGCGGCGACCTGAAGAAGCTGTCCGATAAAACCGATTTTGATAGCCGCCGACTTTAGCCTGCGTAGGCAGTGGATACAATATCTTAAACACAAAATGAATTTCGGCCGGTTTTTTCTGTTTTCTTCTTGGATATATCGTTAAAACCATGATTTTGGCTTAATATCAGCATTTTATGCGCGAAGATACCCAAATCACGCCATTTTCATAATCTCATCTATTGTGTGTGGCTAAACAAATCCATTTATAATGTAGTCTGGGATGACATTGAAGATTTAGGATTCATATGCATACTCCGGAGTAAAGTAGCCACCTAATCCGCTCCAAAGTAGCCACCTATTCCGGAGTACGCACGTCGGTACGTATCGTACTCCATTGAACAAAAGAATTTTAATTATCGAAAAAGAACAAAGAGTGAGGGGAATACTCCTATCTTACTATTATTCTTATGGCGTCACTATTCCCGTCGGTTTCGGTGCAGGCAATTATGGCAATCCCATCTTCAAGCTCCCAGAACATCTCATCGCCCGACCGGGTTCTTCCGATTGAAACCCCATTGACGAACCAGTAAATATCTCTGCCGGTTCCTCCTGAAGCTTTGAGGGGTATCATCTGATTAAAGGCACCCTCGCCAGTTATCTTGAGGAATGACTCTCCATCCAGCGGGGATTTGATTTTCAGCCTAGCCATAGACTTCAGTTTATCTTCCTTATGCTGGGTCGGAACGGATCGGGAGCTCAGACCTTTACTCTCCAGAAAATCGGCGAGCTCCGGCGGCCAGTGCTCAACCATCTTGCTCCCGTCATATTCGTGGACCCGGCAGATCCCTGATGGAGAAACACCGGGAATATAATATCCCATCCTCCGGGCCGGGCAGTTATGGTTGAGGGGGAGTCCGGTGATCGAGCAGACCTCTCGTTTTCTCAGACCTTCGGGAACCTCAAATCGGGGCGAATCTCCCCGGGGATATATCCTCCGAAAGATTTCGTTAAGAAGTGGTGCGGCAGTCTCAAACCCGATTAAAGATGGCGATGGTCTCCCGTCCGGGTTTCCCAGCCAGACCCCAACCGCGTACTCCGGATTATATCCCAAGGCCCAGGCGTCCCGATATCCGTTTGAGGTCCCGGTCTTGCCGGCAAACATCGGACGGGAGAGGTCATCGGGATTATCTATCCGGGACCATAGGCCGCCGGTCCCCTCCAGGATATCGGTAACCAGGTAGGCCGCCTCGCGGCTTATCAACTCTCTCCCTCTTAATTTATCCGAACTCTCGAATACCCGATAGGGGAGATATTCTCCCCCTCGGGCCAGACAGGCGTAGCTATTGGTCAGATCGAGTAAAGTAACTTCACCGTCGCCGATCGCGATCCCGGCTCCGTAATCTCCGGCCGAACGGTCAAGTGTACTCATCCCGGCCGACCGGAAGAACCGGAGCAGAGCGGGGATCGAGATCTTCCGGGCCAGACGGATAGCCGGGATATTCAGAGATTGATTGAGAGCTTCCCGAACCGTAACCGGGCCGCGAAACTCACGATCATAATTCTCCGGACGGTAACTCCGCCAGCCGACCGGGATATCGAATAGAATAGTATCCGGTCCGCATAGCCCCCGATCAAGCCCATACCCATAGATAAACGGTTTCAGTGTGGAACCGGGAGATCGCCGGGCCGCGGCACAGTTAACCTGCCCGGATATCGGGTCAAAGTAATCCGGAGAGCCGACCAGGGCTCTAACTTCTCCGGTCGGAACATGGATAATGACTACCGCTCCGCCCGATATCCCGACACGGCCACGCTCATCCGCGGCCCGGGCCAATATATCTTCCACAATACTCTGAAGAGCAAGATCGAGTGTTGTCCGCGATTCCCGTACCTCCGGGCCGGACCTCTTCAATACCAGATCGCAGAAATGCGGGGCATGGAAGGGGAGGGGACGGGCAGAGGAGAGAGGGGTCTGGCCGGAAGTGGATTGCAGCTCTTCTTCAGATATTAATCCCTCCCGGAACATCCGATCCAGGATCGTCTTCTGCCGCCGCCGGGCCGCTTCCGGATGCCGGTCGGGACGGAGGCGGGAAGGGGCCTGCGGGAGTCCCAGCAGAAGCGCCGCCTCCGAAAGTGTCAGGTCCCGGGCGGATTTACCGAAGTATCTTCGAGCCGCCGCCTCGACCCCGACCAGGTTGGAGCCGAAGGGTGCCCGGTTCAGATATTGAGTAAGGATCTCCTCCTTATCCAGTTTCCCCTCCATCTGGAGCGATCGAAACGCTTCAATAAACTTGGTAAAGATATTCCTCTTCCGCCGGGGACCCGTCAGCTTCACCACCAGAGTACTGATCGTCGACGCCCCGGAGACAATCCGGCCGGAAGAGAAGTTCTGTCCGATCGCTCGGATAATCGCGATCGGGTCAACCCCGGGATGCTGGAAGAACCGCTTATCCTCCGCCGCCAGCGCCGCCTTAACCACCCAATCCCCAACCCCAGCCAATCCGATCGGCCGGCAGATAACATCCCCCTCACCCAACGTCACCCGGAGAATCCCGCCGTCACGATCATAGATAATTTTTGAGGCCAGATACTGCATGATTGAACGGCTGTCAAATGGGAAGAGATGCGAGAGGATGAGAAGAGAGAGGATGGTGGCGATGATGAGAAAGGAGCGAATTATTATCTTGTATATCTTTATCTTCATAAAAAAACTGAACATCGAACCAGCCGTCGCTAAAGCTATGGCAGGCAGGGCGTCGAACTTCCAACATCGAACTTCGAACGACGCCGCCAGAAGCCGGTAACCCTCTTTTCCGCGGTCAACGACCGCGGCTACAACGCCGGGCAAAAGTGTCTTTGCGAGGAGCATAGCGATGGCCGCCGCGTCATAGTGATTGTGCTCGCATCCCGATTATTTCGGGGCATCCCGAACTTGATTCGGGGATTTAACGAAGGAGTGAAGCAATCTCCTTTCTAAAATCGAACATCGAACGTCAAACTTTCAACGTCGAACTTCGAAAGTGGCAACCGGCTAGAAGAGTATATTCAATGCCTGGCAGATTGTTTCGCCATCGCTCGCCATAACACCTGGATAAACCTTCGGAAAACTGGTTAGGAATGTAAACATTCGGTAAACTCGGTAAATGCCGCTGGCTATTTCGGGCCCTGTAGCCGCGGTCGTTGACCGCGGCCCCAGTGATCCATAGTCATCCACAGTCAACGACCGCGGCTACAGCACCTCGCGAAAAGCGCGGAGCCCCTGGTTTACCGAATATTTACTTAGGAATTTTGATTTTGCAATTTATTTGGATTTTGAAATTTATGATCCGGATTTGAGAGTTTAATAGCTGGTTAAATGTAGTTACATTACAACTCAATGCACACCATTCCACCTCCGCTAACACTTCTCAAAGCCGGATCATACATGGCTTCCGCGCTAATCGGAGGATAGACATAGACCCCCGGTGTCACCGCTCGGATGAGGTAATAAAAGACCTTCTTACCGGAGAAACCGCCGGCAAAGACGATCAGCCGATCATCACGGCTCTCGGTATGCCTGAGAGGGAGGGTGCTCTTCTTCTTGACCCAGGGGACCAGACGGGAAGTCTTTAAAGCGGCATTCTCAATCTCCAACCCAGCCGGGAGGAGATCGGTGATCACCAGGTTATCCATCTTATCATCCCCCGCGTCAACCGTGATCTCGGCCACCGCCAGATCGCCCTGGCAGAGAGATGAGATATCAATCTCATCTCCAGCAACATCAAGAAACCTCCGCCGGATAACAATCCCCCGGTCCTCTTCCTCCATCATCCCGGTCCCCGGAACCCCTTCCGATCGCCAGGAGTAATAGACCGTTCCGGGCCCGTTATTGGTGATCCGGATGGAACCGGTACTATTGCCGTCCCACCGAAAAAATGATTCATCCTCTTCCCCAAACTCTACTTCATCCCTCCCCGGTATCCCGGCAATCACGGCTGCAAATTGATCCAGCTGACCACCGCTATACCGGCAGTACTTCCCCAGCGCCATCAATACCATCGCGCTCTCCTGGGTCGTCAAGCGGCTCTTCCCTGATAATCTACGGACCAGAACCGGTATCGCCGGATCCTCCGGATTGATATCGAGACGAATTGAAAGTTCCAGAGCTTGGTCGCGGATTCTTGACCGGAGACAACCGCCCCGCTCCCGGGGTGAAGCTATATCGTTTACCGGCGGCAGCAGCGCCAATAGTTCCAATGCCTCCTTCCTCCGCCCTTCCGCGATAAACGCGCCGATGAGGTAGAGGAGGCCGCTCCGGCCGAGGGATTCTTTCTCCTCCGCCAACCGCGCCGTCCAGCCCGGTTCAGCTCTCCCGGCCAGAGCCAGGACCAGGCCGGCGTATGATTTGATAGTCCGATTATCCCGGAGACGCCGGGAGTCAGAGTCATCCACCGGGGGAGGGGAGATATTAAGGAGATCCCGGAGAAAACCGCAGGCTGCCGCGAGCCGGCCTTCCGGAACCCGGTATCCCACCTTCTCCGCCTCTACCAGAAAATGGGTGGCGTAGATCGAACCCCACCTATACTCTTCCGTGGCCGAGGGCCAGTAACTGAACCCTCCGGAGGCAAGCTGCATGGAGAGGATCCGGTGGATTCCTCCCTCAATCAGCCGGGAACACTCCTCCTCCCCGATCGCGCCCGGAAGAATCTCAGCGGAGATATCCGCCAGATAGATCAGGGGGAAAGCTGTTGAAGTCGTCTGCTCTATACATCCATAAGGATAATTTAGCAGACTGGTAAGGGACTCACCAAGACGCACCGCGGCCCGGCCGGAAACCCGGAGCTGATATCGTCCGGTCCCTTCAAACCAATCATCCGGTATTTCAATCTCCTTTGTCTCTCCCGGCCGGACTATCCCCACACCCGATCTTGATTGGAGCGGGGAGACCGGTCGGACACTCAACTCTGTCTCTTCCTCATATACTTCATCCCCCAGTACCGCCCGGATCCGGAGCGCGGTCAAACCGGGGATAGGAGAGCCTATCACAGTAAACTCCACCGCGCCGCTCTTCCCGGCCTCCAGGAAAATATTTTTCAGCGCGTTCTCCACCCGGTTCCCGGCCGCCTTGATCAGCAGGCCGCCCCGACACTCCGCCTCAATCCGGACGGTCCCATCCTCTCCGGTCTCGTTAAATACCCGAACCGCCATCCGGCACCGATCCCCGGGAGCCAGAAACCGGGGGAGCGAACTCTGCACCACCAGGGGACGTTTTACCGTGACTGCCTCTTTCGAAGCGCCAAAAGCGTCCCCGAACACAGCCAGCGCCATCAAGCGGAGTTCACCGGTGAATTCGGGGAGTTCAAACCCGATCTCCGCCCAACCATCCACGTCCGTCTCCACCCAACCCGAGCGGAGAGCTACCAGCTTGAACCGTCTGGCCCCGACCGGGTTGAGACGACTTTTCAGGGCTTCCTCCTCGGCCATATCACCACCCCCAGGCGCGGAGGATGAACCATCAATCCCCGGTTCAATCTCCGGCATTAGAAGAGAGTACATATCAAATAGTTTTACCGAGAGAGAGCGGCGGCCCAGAAAGAAGGCGAAGGGGTCGGGCAGCTCAAACCCGGTCAGGTTACAGATCCCTTCATCGACCGCGGCCAGCGCGACCAGGGCCGGGACTCCAGCTCCCTCTTGATCGGTAACCTCAATTGAAACCGTCAATCTCTCCCGTGGCCGGATGGTCTCCGGCGAACGGAGCGACACTTTAAGTCTTCGCCCGGAATTATCGAGCAGCAGCGGAATCGATCCGGACGCCCGGTGAGGCGCCCACTTCTCTCCTGGAGAGACTCTCCGGATCACGGTGATCGAGCAGTAAACGTTCGGGGTGTAACCGGGCTTGATCGGGATCGGGATCTCAGCGGTATTCTTAGAGAGCGGGACAATCCAGCGGTCCAGAACCTTATCTGACTCCACCGTGACCAGAGCCAACCCCGGAAATGGGGAGTTTACCAGAAGCGACGCGGTATCCCCCGGCATGTACTTCTCCCGGTCGAGCGATAGTTCCACCCGCTCCGGACGCTCCATCGACCAGGCGATCCACGCCTGATCCGGCGAACCGGCGTATAATATTAGCGAAGTGGACGATCCGGAATCACTATCCTCCACCTTCAGGAGATAACGGCCGGGCTGGGTCGGAGTAAAACTTATCTCTCCCCTCCCTTCTTTGAGCAGGATGGCAGCCCGGTGGACCGACTGGAGTCGGCGCTCCGAGTCATAGGAGTATCTCCCCGAACTATTCTCCTTCAATACCGTCATCCAGCTAATCCGGCTTACTCTCAGCTCCAGTTCCCCTACTCTTTCTGAGACCCTGCCATCCGGCCGGACGGCGGCCACCTGAAATTCAATCTCTTCCCCGGCCGGGTAATACCCCCCCTCCCCTTCCGGGCGGAGACCGATATAGAATGGGTACGGATCGACAATCCGGGACGCGTAGGCCGATATTGGACGACCGCCGCTCTCAATCACGGTACTGCCGAACCGAGCCCGGAGCGCGGCCGGAGGAAAAAGTCCATCCGGAATCTCCACCGAAAATGAGGTCATCCCTTCCTCGTCAAGCCGGTTGTCGCCCAGCTTCCGGTTTACAACCGGGCTGCTCTTCTCCGGGTCGCCGAATCTATAACCCGGCCACTCCGGAGGCGCAAACCCTTCCGGACGAAATACAACCCAGCCCTGGACCGGATTCCCCACCGCCGGAGAACCGAAGAGGTGGTAGGCTGCGACGGCAAAGTCGAGTTCCTCCCCGACACCGGCTCTTCCTTCATCCGTCAGCGCTTCCACCTCAATCCGGGGAGGGACAAACTCCTCCACCGAGAAGAAGATCTTCCCGATCGGCTTATCACTCCCGGGGACCAGGCATTCAACCCGGTATCGACCGGTCATCGCGTAATCGGCCAGTTGAAATTCGGCTTCCGCCGTCCCCGCGTCACTCAAAAGAGCGGTCACCGCCCGGTCCTCCTTCCCGTCAGGGCGCACCAACCGGAAGATAACCGGAAAGGGGGAGGGGGCCTTAAGATCCGCCGCCCGGACAATCGCCGATACGGAAGCCTCCTCGCCGGGCCGGTAGACACCCCTGAAGACAGTGAGATAGGCTTCATATCCTTCTCTCAGATACGGACGGCCGGCCGACTTATCAAGCCCGGAAACTTCAGATCCTGAGAGCGCGATATAAGAGATATCTTCCCCATCGCCGACAGTGACCAGGAACGGAACTCTCTCCTCCCCCCCGCCCTCCAGCGGTATCTGAACCAGCCCATCCTGATCGGTCACACCCGAGGCAATCTCCTGATTGGCTGAAGAGTAGATCCGGACCTCAGACCCGGCGACCGGAGCAAGAGTACGGATCGAGTTGGCCCAGACCAGGATATCCCGGGGCGATACCTTGACCGCGATCCCGCTATCGGTAACCACCACCAGGTGTTCCTCGGATCCTGTCTCCTCGGAATCCACCGTAATCCAGTAAGCGTTGGATCGATCCGCCCCCGGATAGGTCTTGAGATCTATCATCGACTCATAGGGTTGATTCGGCGACGCGGCCACCGCGATCTCTCTTTCCCCGACCCGCTCGGTAAGCCCCTGATTTGCCATCCCATAATACCCGGAATAATTATCCGCCTCGCGCATCGCGAACTGGACCAGGTTATTGGGATAGATCCGGTCGATCGTCACCTTGAACTTGTTGAGATTCACCGTGGTAACCGGAACCAGGCGGCTCCCGGAGATGGATAAGTAATGACCGCGATGAGAGAATGCAAGCGAGGCCGGCCGGTCCGGGAAATAGACATTCCGGGCCACATCTTCAATCAGCCCCGGTCCGTAAAGCCCGGGTAATCCCTTCCGCAGTCTCAGGCTATAGGTCCGGCCAGGCTCGAAGTCGCCCCGAATCCGATACCGTGATTGGGAACCATAAGAATACCTCTCCTCTATCGTCAGATTGACCGAGGGTTCAAATGAGATATACTCCAATGCCTCATCCACCTCGAGCGGCGCGGTAAATGAGACTTCAATCTGCCCCCCAGAGACCCGGTTCATCCGGGGCTTCAAACTCAAAAGTTCCAGTTCCTCGCTGATCGCAACTCTCTCCCGGACCGTCTCGGTAAGACCCCGTGGTCCGGCTGTACTCCGCAACTCTTCATCCAATTCAAGATTCAGATACTCCCAGTCGGCCGGCAATGAATCAGTCTTTATTACCACCACCTTCCCGCCGGCACGCCCGTCAATTCGGTAGTCCACCTCTACCCCGCCCGGCCCGGCGAGGGAGAGGGATGCTTCCAAAAGATCCTCCGGAACCGGACCATTAAACTCAAGCCGGAGCGAGACCCGGCGGCGGTGGCTGATGTCGGTCTGGCTGACACTCAGGAGCCGGAGCGGTTCCGACCCCATTTCAAAGACCCGCCGACCGGCCAACTGCCTTCCATCCCGGGAAGTCAGATCCTCGTCGAGTGTCGAGATCAGGGAACGGCAGGGCGCCCAGGGCTGGGCCGGAATAAATACCAATTGATCAGGGCGATCCCAGCAGAAATGACCGTTAACCCGGGGAGTAAACCGGACCGGGCCGATCTCCAGCCAGCGATCGACCTCATCCGGTCCCGTCATCTCGGAACTGAAATCCCATCGGATCTCATCCGATTTCCGCAGGTAATTCCCCTCGGAGTGCGAGACCGCGACCACCCGGACACTCCCCGTATCCTGATGGAGATACTGAGTCACCCGAAAAACCCCGTACCCGTTAATCAGCAAAAACAGAACCGCTAACAAAAACCACCGATTTCTCTTCATATCCATATCTTCTCCTTAATTAAATCTATTACTAATATCAGGAGAAGATATACCGAATAAATAAGGCAGAAATATGACCGCGATGTGATTAATAACGACAGGGAGAAACAAGATAAAGGAAGGAAATGAAGCCTTCTTAACCCCAAAAAAAGGCCCCTGCCGGTTTACCCGGCAGGGGAATAAGTTCAATAGCTAACAGACGCTCACCACAAAAAGGCCCCTGCCGATTTACTGGCAGGGGAATAAGTTCAATAGCTAACAAGACACTTGACCAAAAGAGGTTCTTGACATTACCAATCAGCTCAATCCTCCGGCCGCGGCATCTCCATCCATTCCCCTTCACTACCTTCCGGCATCAGGGACTCGATTACCTGGTCGGCAAACTGAACAAAGCGAGCGATTTGAAGATCATCCCGAACGGCGGGGAGCCGGGCGGCCGCCCGGGCAAACTCGCCTATAGTCATTCCGGAGAGTTTTCCCAGTTCAATCATCTCGACCGTTATATTGACACCCATCGTCAGCTCTAAAGAACTGATCGAGAGCACCAGATTCCGCTCATCAAAGTTCTCGGTCACAATATCGGCCAGCGGCATATCGGCCGTAAAGTATCTCTCACTCTCGGAAAAGAAAGTCAGTATGTGGATGAACAACTCCTCATGTTTTTTATCAGATGATTTCACCCGTCTTTTAAACATGGCCTCTCCTATAATACAAATACCTGCTTCTGGATTTTGCGTCAAAAGTCAAATTTATAATTCTAATTTTCTTCAGGAAAAATAAGAATGTGCAAGCATTGAATCAATATTGCAAGTAAATTATTACCTAAATTGAGCGATTCTATGCGGCGAACTGCACCAATCTTATGGTCTGCCCCGCAAGTATGCGGGATCTCCGCTACGCTACGACATTAGGTTGCAAAAATACTCGTTCGCATTTATTAATGCGTCTGCGTTTTTTGCAACCGATGCAGCCTCATAATCTTAGCACATTTCATCCGCAATAATCGCTTAACTTAGGTATTAATTTACCCTCATTTTTCAACGTTCTTTTTTCGCAACACTCTAATTCTTTGAAATTATAAGATTCCCATAAACCAGTTCCTCGTAGCGGCTGCCTTTAGGCTGCCGCCTGGTGGCGACCTGAAGAGGTTGTCCGATAAAACAGTGTACTGAGGAACCGAGGAATTACCGACATCGCGACGCGGGGACTCAGGGAATCTCGTAGGTTAAAAAGTCACACTTGAGATCACCGTTCGAGAGCGGGACCTTCTGGCTGGGACGGAGGGAGATCGAGCACTCGTAGTCAGGGGAACCGGCCAGCAAGCAGACCCGCCAGCCGTGGAGACGGCTGAAGACGGCTCCGACCCGGCGGAAGAAGTCGGGACCGGTTCCGAGGCGGACGCCGTACGGAGGGTTGGTGACCAGGAATTTGCGGGCGCCGTCTCCCTGGAAGTCGAAGACCGACCGGCGCTTGAATGAGATCCGCACCCCCGCCCGACGAGCGTTCGACCGGGCGGCAGCGAGGACGCTCTCATCGAGATCGAAGGCCAGGATACGGGGGACCTTTCCGGAGGTAGCCCCGCGGAGTTCCCCCCGCAGTTCGCGCATAATCCGCTTCTCCTCATCCCCGAAATCTGCCCAGCGTTCAAAGCCGAACCGATCACGGGCTAGCCCGGGTGGCCGGCCGGACGCCCAGAGAGCGGCCTCAATAGCGATGGTGCCGGACCCGCACATGGGATCGACGAGCGGGGTGGAGCGATCCCAGCCGGAGAGATGGAGGATGGCGGCGGCCAGGGTCTCCCGAAGTGGCGCTTCGCCGGTCTCCATCCGGTATCCTCTCCGATGGAGGGACTCGCCGGAGAGGTCCAGATAGATCGAGGCCCGGTCTTTCAACAGATAGAGGTAAACGCGGACATCCGGGTCTTCCCGTGATACCGAGGGCCGCTTACCCCCATCACCGCGGATCTGGTCGACAATCGCGTCCTTGACCTTGAGGGCCGCGTAGCCGCTGTGGCGGATAGATGAGGCCCGGCAGACCGCCCCTACCGAGATGGTCTGCCGCCAGGAGATAAAGGGCCGCCAGTCCACCGCCCGGACCCCGGCGTAGAGGGCTTCTTGATCAGGGGCGGGAAAACGGTGGAGGAGCACCCGGACACGCTGGGCGATCCGGCTGACCAAGCAAGCGCGCCACCCCTCCCTCCACGTCCCCCGGAACGGGATTGCCCCCCGGTTGAACCGCACCCCGGAGAAGCCGAGCTCCCGGAGCTCATCACAGAGAACCCGCTCGGTCCCCGGAATAGAGGTGGCTAAAAACTGCTGGATGTTATACATCAATCGGCCTCCAAGATTGAACCTCAATTTTCATTCATTCGTCTCCGTGCGTCTTCCCGGGAGAAAGACTTTACTTTCGACCAAACGAGGAGGGTATGGTTCTTGATTTTGAGTTTCCCCCTCTTCTTCTCCCAGTTAGCTACGGTGGAGCGGCTTACCCCGAGAAGGTGGCCAAATTGAAGTTGGGATATTCGAAATTTTTTCCGCAGTCTCCTCACTTCGGCGGCAGTGACATTCGCGGCCTTTCTGGGACCGCGGTCCGGTCTTTTCCTGGCGGGAGATCCGGTTTTCGCGGTCCTCGGGTCCTTCTTTCCCGCCCTCGGACCAGTTAAACGCTTTTTTACCGGCTTCGCTGCGGCGGGGCGGGATGAAGCAGGCTTACGTCGGGCTTTCTTTCCCCTGGCGGCGGTAAGAGTACTAACTCTCGCGGGATGAATTACCGCTGGCTTCTCATCTTCAGCCATCTCAATACCGAAGACATTCCCTAGCGCTCCTTCGTCAATCCGGCGGCGTCCGCTCTTCTTTCCCGCGTTCACGGTCGCCACTATCGCCGCCTCGGAACTGATCAATTCTTCGAAGTCGACACCGCGGAGAAGAAAAAGCAGTTCCGGGCACTCATCAAGACGCACCCCTACTCCGTAGAGAACCGCCGCGACATGCTTGCACATGACGGCCCAATCCGGGCAGTTACACTCCAGCTTGATCTCCCGGGGATGGGGAAAGATACCCCGGTCACGGTCGGTCACCACCTCCATTACATGCTGAGAGATCCGGCCCTGAAGCAGTTCCATCAGAGATCCGATCCTCCCCGCGCAGTGTTCCTTGACCAATTCCCACTTCGCTTTCGGGAGCTTCTTGATAGTCACTTTTACATTATAAAGCCGGGAGCCCATCACCATGGCTTCTACTACCCCCCGTTTTATATCGAGGTGGCAGACCGAGCCATGGCGGACATAGGACCGGCCCCGGGGGAGGCGATTTTCATAATCGCTGAATTTCTCCAGATGTTTACACCAGGCCTCGCCCCAGAAGCTGCGGGCAATCTTTCTCCCCTGGATCTCGATCGGCCGTATGACGCGGCCTTTTTTGCGGAGCTTCTCCACTTTCCGGCGCGCTTTCGCGCGGCGCTCGCCTACTGAGACATATTGAGGCCAACCATATTCGTTGTATCGGCTCATGGGAGAGAAAAAGTGCCTAAAGTGCGCTTAAGTGCCTAAAGTTAAAAGTTATCGCTTTCGACTGAGTCTCCGAGCTGTCCAAGAACTTAGCCCTCAGTTCGCTCGGGCAACTCATTTAATCGCGGATTATGCTGATTAAGAGAAAAAACAATCCGCCCAATCCGCTTAATCCGCGGTTAAATACATTCCGAAGCAATAAGTTAAAAGCTTGCCCTCTCGATGTCAAGAGATACGATGCTGAGGAGTTTCTTGTCGCTCAGCTCCGTTAACATGGTCCCGGCGCCGCCGGAGAGGATACCGTCGGCTAATTCCGTCTTCTCCTCGATCAATGCGTCTATCTTCTCCTCGATCGTTCCCCGGCAGACGAACTTGTGTACTACCACATTCCGGTGCTGGCCGATGCGGAAGGCACGATCCGTGGCCTGATTCTCGACGGCCGGGTTCCACCAGCGGTCAAAATGAATTACATGCGAAGCGCTGGTCAGATTGAGCCCGAGGCCGCCCGCCTTAAGGGATAGAACAAAAAACGGGGGACCGTCTTCACGCTGAAACGCATCAACCATATTCCTACGCTTCTTCACAGGCGTTCCGCCGTGGAGAATAAGCCCTTCGCGGCCAAAGACCTCGGTCAGAAAGGAAAGGAGCGGATCGGTCATTTCACGGAACTGGGTAAAGATAAGCGCCTTCTCCTGGCGCGCTGATATTTCTTCGCAAATCTCCCGGAGACGATGGAACTTGCCGCTCTCGACCGGATTATATCCCCCGTCACCGAGAAGCTGGCTGGGGTGATTGCAGATCTGCTTGAAGCGGAGAATAGAAGCCAGGACCATCCCGCGCCGCTTTATTCCAGACGCTCCATCCAGTGAGTCAGCCAGATTCTGGACAGTACGCTGATAGAGCACGGCCTGCCTTTTCTCCAGGCCGCAGTAAGCCTTCATCTCGGTCTTATCCGGGAGGTCGGTGATCACTTTTCGGTCTGTCTTCAACCGCCGGAGGATATAGGGACGGACCAGATTGCGAAGAGGCGCGTAGCGATCTTGCTCGCGGCTCTCCAGGGATTTTGCAAACTTTTTAAATTTCGTGAATGACCCCAGCAACCCCGGGGAGAGAAAATCAAAGAGGGACCAGAGGTCGGAGAGACGGTTCTCAACCGGTGTCCCGGTGAGAGCGATCCGGCCCTCAGCTTTGAGTTCCTTGACCGCCCTGGTCTGCCGGGCGGATGGGTTCTTGATAGCCTGGGCCTCATCCAAAATTACTAATCGCCAATCCATCTCGCGGATCCATTCCTGCCTCAGAAGCATTCCGTAGGTCGTCAAGACCACATCAACCTGCAAAAGAGACTTTTCAGGATCAGCGGCCAAATCGGCTAATGAGGATCTGGACGATTCAGATAGGTGAATATATCGAGCTTTGAGCGTAGGTGTGAAACGGTTCAGCTCAACCTTCCAATTCGCCAGGAGCGAGGCCGGCAAAACCAGGAGCGACGGCTTCCGGGGTGGTTCCTCCGCCTCCTTGAGAGTCAGCAGAAGCGAGAGTACCTGGATGGTCTTCCCCAACCCCATATCATCGGCCAGACAGGCGCCCAGTCCCAGGTTTGATAAAAACCAAAGCCAGTGGTGGCCGATCTCCTGGTAATGCCGGAGAGTCCCTCGGAAGTTCCGGCTTATCTCTCCCTGCCGAAGTCGATCCGGATCACGGAGACCGGAGAGGATATCCCCGAGCCAGCCTCCAGCCGTTACAACAGACCACTCCGGTCTCCCGCCCGTCGGATCGACCGCGTCATCCAGATCCGTGGGAGCCCCGGCCAGCAGGCGCATCCCCTCCACGAAAGAGATCCCGTCCCGGGCCACTTCTTCCTCCACCTGTCTCCAGTGTTCCAGGGCCTCGGAGAGCCGCTCCCGGTCAATCTCAACCCATTGCCCCTTAAGATAGACCAGGCCGTTATCGGAGGCCATGATCATCCGCCACTCCTCTTCGGTCAGTTTACTATCTCCTACGGCCAGCCCAATATTGAAGTCCAGCATCGTGGCAGCGCCGAATCGGTTCTGCTTCTTCTCCCCGATTGTCACCATCACCCGGGGTTTCGGCCGCCGCCGCCACCAGTTGGGAATTCTGACCAGGATCCCGCTCTTCTCAAAGGTTGGGATCTCCTGAAGAAAGCGATAGGCCTCCTCGGGAATCCAGGCCAGAGGGTGAAATATCTCGCTCGATTCTAAGAGCTCCCTGACTAAATCACTCTTCTCCGAGGCAAGCTGTATCGGAGATAGAAGCTTGAGGAGAGCTTTTTTATTCCTCTCACCGGCATACTCCGTTAGCGCCCGCCCGAGAGGCTGGTACTGCACCCGGCCGACTCTGGAGAGCCGGGGCGCGTAGGTAGCCATAAACGCGAAGGGGTACTCTAAATCACTCTTGTTCTCCGCCAAATGAAAACAGATCCGTCCGACCTGATGGTAGATAGGAGCGCGCTTCTTCAGCCAGGCTGCCAGGGTCGCACCGGACGTGGAGACTTCATCGCGCATCCAGGTATCGAGCCCGATCCAGAGGTTCTGAAGAACCTCTATGGTAAGATACTCTCCCCCATCCATCGGAGGAATACTGAGAATCATAGTCGCCAACTCCGCCTGAGTGGGCAACTCAACCGAAGGGAGAGTATCCCCGGCAATCTCCGGCGTGCGGCATAGTTCGGTCAGATATTTACCGGCAAAATCCCGCCAGAAGGTGAAGGAGATGGGAGGCGGAGTATCCGGCCTGCCGGCAGCCAGAGCGAAGAGTCCCGCCGGACCGCCGGACGCGAACCCGGCGACAACTTTCCTTGTCCAGCTATCAAGCGCGACAGCCTCATCCTTATCATTCTCGCGGAGGATGATATGGCCGGCAGGGGTTAGTATTAAGGTATGATTCATTTGGATATATATAAAGAAATAATCTTCTATTCTCGGCGCATGATCTCCAGGTTATGAGCAATAGCGTAGGATTTTTTCTTGCACTTCTCCTTCACCCGTTCTGGCCAGTGGTCCATTTCAGATAGCGTTCCAGTTGATCGACAGGATCTAAACCTGCCGTCTCAACCAGACTCTCCACCAGGCAGAGCGCCATCAAGGTATCATCCGTCCACTACCCCGGCGACAGCCGGAACGGTCCTTCCCCATCATATCGCCGATCGGCGCAAATGTCCCAGGCAGCCAGACCAAGAAAACTTCCTCTATATCTCTTAATTATTTTCATGATAAGTGAACATTTTCAGTATATCCGTTAATTTCATTCTCTAAATAAGCGAGAGTTTCAAGTATCCGGTCAAACTCGGGAGCTTCCCCGAAAATCATCACCTCCATCTGGCGGTAATCTTTCTTGAGAGCGCCGATATGTTCTCCCTTCGGAACAAGTTTGAATGTCCCGGGTCTTGCATCCTCGTATCTTGCCCAGAGACACTTGTAGAATCTAATTTTGAACTGGGCTACATCTTCAAGTAATTTCAAATCACCGAGAGCATTGGTTTTGAACTTACTGCCGGCCAGTCGGTACATATCATAATAATGCCGGGAGTAGCGTGGCGGCAGTGTGCCAATACGGTGAGCCTGCTTGTGCAGAATTGTGGCCTTCTCCCAGAAAGTCCTCTCAGCCTTTATGGCAACAACCGGGCATTCCGGACTCTCAAATACGTCCGGAAAAGCTTCGGCAGCATAGGGCTTTATCCTGAATCCGCCACGAGGAACCAATGATGCCAATGGTCCAATCTCTAACCGGACCTCGGGCCGTAAATATTTTTCAGAAAATGCCGCAGGGTACCGGACGTTTATTATCTGGGAGTCCTTCTTATCAACTGTCGCTTTAACCCCAGGGCAGCGACTCAGCAATGCATCAATCCGGGGACAAAGTGATACCTTAATATATTCGGCTGCCCTGCGGTTAAATTCTTTGTTAAACCGATCCTGCTTGGTGTAGGAAGGATGTTCTTGATATGGATCTTCCACTCCCCCATAACCAAGAAGGCCCCAATCCAGTATTAAATCAACATCTTCAGAAAACCGTTCTATCAAATTATATACCTTGGATAGGGATGTCCCGCCCTTGAAAACGAGATGGGATTTCAGTTGTTTACTGGTGAAGATATTTTTCAGGATCCAGCATACCCAAAAATCTTTTTCTATAATGGCCGATGATATGCCCAGCGCTGCTGAGGATTCCTGAAAAAGCTCTTTCCGTTTATTGATAGCAAGGGTGGCTACTTTATCCATCTTTGGCCCCCTCACAGATATTCCTGATCGCCTGGTATATCCATCCGGTGGCAATCATCGTATCCTTCAATATCTTTGATTTGAGTGATGGATCCAGCCAGTCCTTGATCTCTCTGATGACTTCCTCGGAGATGTTACCTTGACCAAGAGAACGCAGTCCCTGTACTAAAATAGAACTCTCACGGATCTTGAAGGAACCTTCTTTCAGTGCGGTATGCCGGAATTGCAGTGGTATCTTCCCTATATTATAGATCCGGGCAGGTCCATTTGAGAGATAAACGTAACGACCGGGTACCTGCGTAGACAAACCCATCAGGTTTAAAGCCGCTGGTCCGCTGGGCTGGATATGCCATCCAAACTTGCGGGCAATTGATCGAGCAACTTGATCAATATCCGGACTGAGTTCCTGGTTGAGAAACGAACTAAATCCGGGATAATCGTAAATCCCGCGGATAACCCTACGAATTGTGCCTTTCTTCATTAGGCGATGCAAAGATAAATCAATGGCTTGTCGGCTTCCGACCTGCGAAAAATCCTTCGGAGAAAATGCCCAACCCATACCTTTACCATATATCCGGTTAACTATTTTTTGCTTAATACTTTGTGTCATAACCAGTACCTCTATTTTGTAAGAAATAATACTAATTTTTTCTTACACGATCAACCAAAATATTCAGTATAACGTGTTTCATTTAACACGATTTATTGAGTGATTTGCCGGCGAAAAGAAGAAGGCGCCAAGGATTTTCAGCAACGATTAACCACCAGCCTCTACTGGCCTGATATCAAGGGCATGAATGGGATTTAACATAAATTCTAGCTAAGAGTGAAGGAAAAAGTCGCGCAGACTTCCGGTTCACTCTCCACCCAGATGGTTCCGCCGTGGTTTTCGATGATTGAGCGGGCGATGGCCAGGCCCAGACCGCTCCCGTACGGTTTCTCCCTGTCCCGGGGTTCGGTGGTGAAAAATCGATCGAATATCTTATCTATGTTTGAGGGGGTAATTCCACGGCCTGTATCCCGAACAATGGTGATAACGGACCCGTCCGGGTCTTCTTTTACAATCAGTTCGACCGTCCCTTCCGGTCCGGTATAGCGGAAAGCATTCTCGATGAGATTGTCGATTACCTGCTCGATCCGTCCCGGGAGGATGGTGACGGGGATCGGAGTCTCGGGGATTACGGCCTTAAATTCCGGCAGCATCCCTCCCCGCCTGGTCCGGATCCGATCTGTAAGATCCCGGATAAAGGCGCAGTAGTCAACCTCCTCCTTCTTCGCGCTCAATACATCGATGTCGAGCTGGGTCAGCCGGGTAAGCTCGCCGACCAGCCGGATCATCCTCCCGGTATCATAGCTGATGTTGGAGAGGAACTTAGCCCGGGACTTCGGATTTTCAGCCGCCCCCTCTTCCAGCACCTCGATCGCTCCCTTGATCGCGGTAAGAGGCGCCTTCAGTTCATGCATGGTCTCGGCCAGGAAGTCCCGGTTATATCGGTTGCGGCGATCAATCTCCTCCGCCATCCGGGTTACCGAACTGGCCAGTTCGCCGATCTCATCCTTTCCTTTGATCTCCAGTTCCAGCGGACCGGTCCCCCGGGTGAACTCCCGGGTGGACCGGGTGAGACGGCGGAGACGCCGGGTGATGGTGAAGGCCAGTATGATCGCGGTCAATAGGGCAACAGAGACAGCCAGGATTATAGCCCGGGTCTGCCGGGATTTCATCTCGGTGATCGCCCGGATGATGGGTCCGGTATGGCGGGAGACATAGGCCAAAGCCAGGACTGTCTCCTCATCATCGACGATCGGAAGGGCGGCGTAGTAATAGAGAAATTTTCGATCTTCGGTCAGAGCTGAACGGGCGCTGTATTGCCCGGCGAGCGCTTTCTTGACTTCGGGCCGATCGGAGAAGTCCTTACCCACCGTGGAATCATCGTGGGAGTCGAAGAGGACGCTCCCTTCCGAAGAGAGAATCCGGATCCGGGTCTGGATTTCGGGGCCGCAGATGGCGAGGAGGTCTTCGAAGATAAGGCAGGCACCGGCCTGCTCTTCTTCCGATACAGAGAAAATCATGGTCTTATACTGCTCCCCGGCGATAAAGGCGTAAGAGACCATCTCCTTCTCCAGCGCGGTCCGGGTATAGTGCTCGAAGAAGTCGATGGCGTAACGCTGAATCAGGTAGATGGGGATGAAGACTACCAGGAGAAATACAGCAATTAATTTCCAGCGAATGGAGTACATAATGAATAAGTTGAAAGTGCCTAAAGTGCGCTTAAGTGCCTAAAGTTGCCGCTTTCGCCGGGCTTATTAAGCTCTTCGGCAAGCAATTAGCGGGAAAGAGCCGCGTAAGAGTAGCTAGAGCTTACTCGAAAAGGTATTTTCAACTTTTTGTGCTCAAAAAAACTAAATATTCACCACGAAGGGCACGAAGAACACGAAGAAAAATAAAGAAAACTATGTAATTTTTCCTGTTTTTTCAAATTTCTTCGTGAACTTCGTGTTCTTCGTGGTTAAAAAGGCTTTTCGAGCAAGGTCTAGCTAGCTGACCGCTCACCGATTACTGATTACCTTCTTCTCAAACATTTCTGCCTTTAATCATTCTTCTGCTCAAGCAAGACCAACTCCTGGTTGAGCTTATAGCCGATCCCGTAGACGGTCTGGATGGGGTCGAGATCCGGGTTGACCTCCTTTAACTTTGCCCGGACCCGCTTGACACAGGCATCGATCGAACGGTCGGTTACAAAACTCATCCCCTCATAAATCCTGTCCATCAGATTCTCCCGGGTGAAGACCCGGGCGGGATAGTGAGCCAGGGCCGCGAGGAGGCGGAATTCCTGTCGGGGGAGGAGAATCCTATCTCCGAAGTATGTCAGAATATAAGACTCAGAATCAATCACCAGCGGACCACGCCGGATAACCGTATCCCCACCGGGGAGACTCCGGTTCCCGGTCCGGCGGAGAACCGCCCGGACTCGGGCGGCCAGTTCCCGGGGGCTGAAAGGCTTGGTGACATAATCATCCGCCCCGATCTCCAGCCCGAGGATCCGGTCAATCTCATCGCTCCGGGAGGTGAGCATAATAATCGGAAGATCCGGGGCCAGATGTTTCATCTCCCGAAATAGATCCAGGCCGGAGAGTCCCGGCAGATTAAGATCGAGCACTACCAGATCGGGGATGTCTTTACGGTAGAGCTCCAGAGCAGTATCCCCATCCAGAGCGGTAATGGTCTCAAACCCGTTCTTCTTCAGGATATACTCCACCACATCCAGGATATGCTGCTCATCGTCTATCAGTAGTATGCGTTGCATGAGGATAAGTATGCTTGCTTTAAGTAGGAGAGACCAGTAATAATCCGGGATCCTTCAATCGGGATCCGCCAGGGAACGGAGCAGTATCCGATAAGTCTTTCTATAGATACCCCGGACACCGGATTCCCTACTGCCGGCTATATTCAGAATTTTCGGGCGGATCTTCTCCAGCCATCTCCGGATCATTCTGACCGACTCATCTTCACCATACCTTTTCAAGTCTACCAGAAGGCAGGACCGTCCGATCCATCCGGTTCCGCGCCGGGTCAACTCGGTTCCCCCGGTTATCTTCCCCTGGTAAAAGATCAGGGTAGCATCCGCTTCCCGGATATTTTCAAATGTACGCTGCCGATAGCCCGGGGACTCCGTCTCTCTCATCCCGGAATATTTCGGAGATATTTTTCCGTTCTCCGCCCTCCGGCCCCGGGGCACTGACCCACCGTATTCCAGCCCCAGTTCGCGCGCCGCGTCAAGCCCGGCCCGATCCGCGCCGGTCTGTCCTCCGGATATTATTTTCATGATATCTCCCTCTCCGATCTGTGGTTTGATCGGGATCATGCGTGATCGAATAATCCGCATGTAACAACAGTCGGATAAAAGAGGATTTTATTCCGGATTTTTTTAAACCTAAGTTGAGCGATTATTGCGGATGAAATGTGCTAAGATTATGAGGCTGCATCGGTTGCAAAAAACGCAGACGCATTAATAAATGCGAACGAGTATTTTTGCAACCGATTGTAGACCATAAGATTAGTGCAGTTCGTCGCATAGAATCGCTCAATTTAGGTTAAAGTTTTATTTAGCCCCGATATGGTTACAGATCCCGGTGTTTTTCCGCTATTGCGGCGGCAAGGTTGTCAATCGCCTCCAGATCGTCCAGGCCGGGGTGGCCCTTACAGAGAACAGGGTCAAGCAGTTCCACCTTGAGATTGGGGATTGCGGAGACAATCTGTTCTACAGCTTTGCCGCCCCATCCGTAGGAGCCGATAATTGAGGCAAACTTCACCTTGGGACGGAGCGCGTTGGCCAGAGTAGCCGCGTTCAGGGCCAGAGGGTGAGGCCCGACCAGAACAGTGGGGGTACCGATGACGATGGTGGCGGCATCCACCAATGAAATCGCCAGTTTCCCAATATCGGTTACTGCCAGGTTAAAGAGATGGACGGTGATCCCGGCCTCGACCAATCTGCTGACCAGCCGCTGGACCAAGATCATGGTACTTCCGTGCATCGATACGAAGGGGATGACCACTGAATTCTTCGGAGTCTCCGAGCCCCAATCCCGGTAAGCATCGATGATATATTGGGGATGATTATAGATCGGCCCATGACTCGGCGCAATCAGATCGATCTCGTATTTTTCAATCTTATCCAGGTTCTTGGCTATAATCGACCGGAAGGGCATCATGATCTCGGCATAATAACGCTTGGCCGCCTCTGCAACCCGGGGCTCGTCCGAGACATAGAGATTGCTGGTCGCCACATGAGAGCCGAAGAAGTCGCAGGAGAAGAGGATTTTATCCTCCCGGAGATAGGTCGAGATAGTCTCGGGCCAGTGGACCCAGGGGGTATAGACGAACTCCAATGTTTTGTCTCCCAGAGAGAGAGTCTCACCGTCGGCGACGGTGATGAACTTTTCCTCCGGGATCTCCAGCAAGTCGATCAGCATCCCCCGGCACTTGGGGATTAGTGACCACTTTCGCCCCGGGAACTTTTTCAGCACCTGAGGGATGGTTCCGGAATGATCCTGTTCGGCATGGTTGGCGATGATGTAATCGAGAGTCTCTACACTTTCCAACTGGTCGAGGAGGACATAGGCGAATTCCGGTTCGACCGTATCGATCAGAGCAGTCTTTTCACTACCCCGGACCAGGTAGGCATTGTAACTGGTCCCATCAGGGAGGGGGATCAGTGAGTCAAAGAGCTGTCGATCCCAGTCAACCGCTCCCAATAAATAAACATTTTCCGTTATCTTACGTGCATTCATATTCCTTATCTCCTCCTCTGGTTATTTAGAATACTCAGCTATTTGGAAATTCCGCCCTTCTCCCCTCTTTCTCGTTACGGCGCTCCGCGTCGTAACGGAGTCCACTCGGTGCGTTCCCACGCAGAGCGTGGGAACGAGGCAAAGAGCCAGAGTACTACGGTCATTTGAAGCTATCCCATAATACCATAGATACCCTTCAGAAGAAAAAAATAAAACAACCTTGACATATATAGCAACTACCACTATATTGGTCATAGTTAAAAGACTAATACTAATGATTCGGGAATAAATTCATAATTCCTGCTAGAGGAGATAACTTTGAAACTTCTAACTAAAAATACCGATTACGCCATCCGGGCCTTATTGCATATAGCCCGTAATGGCGAGGGATATTTATCATCCCGGGAGATTTCAAGGAAAGAAAATATTCCTCTCCCTTATCTCCGCAGGATACTGAACAGGCTGCGTGAGGAAGAGATTATCACTACCAAGGAAGGAGTCGGCGGCGGGGCAAAAATAAACCGGGATCCGGAAGAGATCCGGGTCAGCAATTTGATCGAGATCTTTCAGGGCAAACTTACGTTGCTGGATTGTGTATTCAGGAAAAACATCTGTATTAATGTAAAAACCTGTCCCCTCCGGCGACGGATTAAGAAGATTGAAAATGTGGTCATCAAAGAGCTGGAGGACCTGACAATCAAAGCCCTGCTTGATGACCTGAATAAAGGAGATAACTGATGAAGAGAACGATAGTAAAGATCGACGAAGAACTCTGTAACGGATGCGGCAAATGCGTGACCCCCTGCGCGGAGGGCGCGATTGTAATGGTAGACGGGAAAGCGAAGGTAGTTAAGGAAGAATTATGCGATGGCGCGGGCTTCTGTCTGGCGGTCTGCCCGACCGGCGCTTTGACCATCGAAGAGAGGGAAGCAAAGCCTTTCGATCACGCGCTGGCTGAGGAGGAACAGGAAAAGCGGGGCCATCAGATCATCAATGAGACCTGTTCGGTCTGTTCCTGCACCGAAAACGACGCGCCGCTGATCCCGATCAGAACCAAGGGTGACAGCAAATGGGTCTGTGTGCGATGCCTGCCGGCGTTGATACATGGATAATCTTATTTTTTCTTCCCCGATTAATGCTTCGGGGAGGACCAAAAAAATAAGATCGGACAAGCATTGAAACTAATCAATTTAATGCCCCGCTCCGTTAGCGAGGCGAATCTTCTAACTTTAGGCACTTATTCATCCGCCATAGCTTTAGCGACGGAGTTAAGGCACTTCAGTTGCCCGAACGAAGTGAGGGCTACATCCTATGAGCATATTTAAATGCCCGGGATCGGATCTGATCCGGAACCCGACACCGGAAGAAATCGATTGTCCCGCCTGTGGGGGATCGGTCGAGGTCTGGAGCGATGAGACGGAGGTCATATGCCCCGCCTGCGGCGGTAATGTCTCCCGGGAAATGCCGGCAAGCTGCCTGCAATGGTGTGCTCATGGAAGGGAATGTGTCGGACCTGAGAAATATGACCGTATGCAGGCTGGGCGCAAACCGATAATGAAGGGAGGAGAATAGTAGAATGAAGATAATAGCAGTAATAGGTATTGCCCTGGGAATCATTCTTTCAAGTTTTGGCCCGTTAAAGGCTGAGGAGGTGAAGATGGAAAAAATAAATATTTTACAGGAGATTCCTTACCAGGATGAAGGGATGGGAAAGAGGAAACTGGTAGATGAGGATTATCTCCTGGTGATGCAGGCGGCCTTGAAACCGGGGCAGATGGTCCCCCAGCACAACGCCGACTCCAACGTCCGGATTCTTGTTATCAAGGGCGACGTAGTCATGGACCTGGCCGGAGAAAAGATCAAGGCCGCGGAGGGAGATATAGTCCCGGCGACCCCAGGGACACCGATGAATATCGCAAACCGGTCGGAGGGAGACGCCACGTTCCTGATTATCAAGACCCCCCATCCCAGGATGATGAAAAAGCATTCAGGATGCGGGATGAAGTAATCTTATCATTATGGAAAAATCCCCCTTTCGGGGGAATTTACAACTTTTCATATCCTGAGATAATAGTTTTATATCTTTAGGAAGATTGGGGTTAAACCAGGATGAGTATTATAGGTTCCACTTTTTTCTAAGAAAAATAAGAATGCGCAAGCATTAGAACAATGTCACAGGAAGATTTTCAACTTCAGTTCGTTGTTCAAAACTAAATTAGCACCCCGGTATCTTGCGGGGAGATCCAACGGATTTTAACGATCTTCAAGGTTTTTTATTTTCAACGTCTTTATTTTTGAACGTTAGCGCCGAAGGCGCTAAGTTCTAAGGAGGTATAGTATGAGTATGTTTTGTTTTCAATGTCAGGAGACCGCCCGGAATACCGGTTGCACGGTAGCGGGTGTCTGCGGGAAGAAGGAAGAGACCGCTAATCTTCAGGATCTCTTAATCTTTGTCCTGAGAGGGATCGCCGTCTACGGTGAGAAAGCGGAAGAGTTGGGGATTTCCCTGAAGGAACCGGGAATCTTTATCGCCCGCTCCCTCTTCGCGACCATCACCAATGCCAACTATGATGACGATCGATTTGTCGAACTGATTAAGGAAGCGCTGGTAGTTCGAGATGAATTAAAAACCAGTATCGTGGCAGAGAAAGGCGATGGAGTACTGGGAGAGTTACCCGACGCGGCGACCTGGTCTTCCAACGATCTGGAAGAGTTCAGACGGAAAGCGCTTGAGGTCGGAGTTCTCTCAACCAAGAATGAAGATGTCCGCTCACTGAGAGAACTGCTTATTATCGGTCTGAAAGGAATAGCTGCTTATGCCGACCATGCCGAGATACTGGGTTTTGAAAACGATGATATCTATCGGTTCCTGATGGAGGCGTTAGCCTCGACCACGAAAGACCTCAGTGTCGATGAGATGGTTGGTCTAGTCCTGAAAGCCGGGGAAACGGCAGTGACAACCATGGCGCTGCTGGATGAAGCCAATACCTCGACCTACGGAAATCCCGAGATTACCGAGGTCAACCTCGGCGTCCGGGAGAAACCTGGTATTCTCATCTCCGGGCATGATCTCCGCGACATGGCTGACCTGCTCGAGCAGACTGATGGAACCGGGGTGGATGTCTATACCCATAGCGAGATGCTCCCCTGTCAGAGCTACCCGGCCTTCAAGAAGTACGAGCACCTGGTCGGAAATTACGGAGGGCCCTGGTACCAGCAGAATCAGGATTTCGAGACATTCAACGGCCCAATCCTGATGACGACCAACTGTATTATCAAGGTCATAGATTCCTATAAGGACCGGATCTTCACCTCGGGAATGTCCGGGTATCCCGGAGTTACGCATATTCCTGATCGTAAGGACGGGCAGCCGAAGGATTTCTCCGCGATCATCGAACTGGCTAAGACCTGCCCGCCGCCGAAAGAGATTGAGACGGGAACTCTGGTGGCCGGGTTTGCCCACAATCAGGTCCTGGCCCTGGCGGATAAGGTGGTCGAGGCGGTCAAGTCGGGAGCGGTCAAGCGGTTCATCGTGATGGCCGGATGTGACGGCCGGCACAAGACTAGGAGTTACTTTACGGAAGTGGCCGAACAGCTTCCGGATGATACCATCATCCTGACCGCGGGCTGCGCCAAGTATCGTTACAACAAGCTGGCTTTAGGCGATATCGGCGGTATCCCGCGGGTGCTTGACGCCGGGCAGTGTAACGACTCTTACTCTCTGGCAGTTATAGCTATGAAACTCCAGGAAGTTTTCGGGCTGGATGATATCAATGATCTGCCCATTTCCTACGATATCGCCTGGTACGAACAGAAGGCGGTCGCGGTTCTGCTGGCCCTCCTCCATCTCGGAGTAAAGGGAATCCGGCTGGGACCAACACTCCCCGCCTTCGTCTCCCCCAATGTCCTCAAGGTCCTGGTGGATAATTTCGGCCTCAAGCCCATCGGCGAGGTTAAAGAGGATATAGAGGCAATGATGGCAGGTAAGTAGTTTCGCTACTTATTTGAACCGCAGAGACGCAGAGAACGCAGAGAAAGAATATTAGGGTGTATTGGCTAAATCTGCTTTATTCCAGTAGTGCGAAGAAATAATAACTGAATCAATTAGCTGAAGCAGTTATTTACTAATTCTCCTCTGCGTTCTCTGCGTCTCTGCGGTTCAATTCTTACTATCCTATTTTTCTTGTAATAATTCAGCGGTTTGGCCGACTAATAGTAACCTGTTAGTTCTACACCAATGAGTACACGAAGAGCATGGCTGATAGTTTTCTGCCTGACCGGTCTGCTTTTCGGCGGGTGCTCGAAACCTCATCCAGTTAAGGTCGCAAAGGAGATGAACCATCAAACTCCATCATCTTCCGAAATAGGCGGGCTGCCGCCGGAAGGCGGGAGCCATTCCAACCGTCTGAGATTCGAGAAGAGCCCCTACCTCCTCCAGCACGCGGAAAATCCCGTGGACTGGTATCCCTGGGGGGACGAGGCGTTCGCGAAGGCGAAAGAGGAGAATAAACCTATCTTCCTCTCCGTCGGGTACTCAACCTGTCACTGGTGTCATGTGATGGCACATGAGTCATTTGAAGACCTGGCGGTCGCGGCAATCCTCAACCGGAACTTCATCCCGATCAAGGTCGACCGGGAGGAGCGCCCGGAGATCGACGAAATCTACATGAAGGCCACCCAACTGATGACCGGATCCGGCGGATGGCCGAACTCGCTTTTTCTGACCCCCGAAGGAAGACCATTCTACGCCGGGACTTACTTTCCCCCCGAGGACCGCTTCGGCCGGCCCGGATTCACAAGTGTCCTGAATCAGCTCTCTTCGATCTGGCGGGACCGGAGAGGGGAGGCGGAAGAACAGGCCGGACGAATCTGGGAGGCGATGAAGAAGATGTCATCCGTAACGGTCGCACCATCCTCCGCGTTACCGGATCGGGAGGTGGTGGAGAAGGCTCTGAATGCCATGACCAATTCATTCGACCGGGATCGGGGCGGCTTCGGCGGCGCGCCCAAGTTCCCGCCCCACGGAAGTCTCCGGCTGCTCCTGGAAGAGTATCGTCGAAAGAAAGATCCGAATCTTCTGGAGATGGCGGCGGTGACTCTCGACGAGATGGCCCGGGGAGGCATCCGGGATCACCTCGGCGGCGGTTTTCACCGTTACTCTACTGACGACCGGTGGTTCGCGCCCCATTTTGAGAAGATGCTCTACGATAACGCCCAGTTGATCCGCGCCTATACAGACGGTCATCTCCTTACCGGGCGAAATAATTTCCGAGAGACGGCGATTGATACCTGCGAATGGGTATTGCGGGAGATGCAGGATGACGGCGATGGTTTCTACTCCGCCCTGGACGCCGACAGTGAAGGCGAAGAGGGCAAGTTCTATATATGGGAGCGGGAGGAGATTATTGATGTACTGGGGGTGAAGGAAGGAGATCTCTTCTGCAGTGTCTATGGCGTCACCCCCGGTGGCAATTGGAAGGATCCGGCATCTTCATCTGAACAGAAGACGAATATCCTCTTCCTTCCCCGCCCACTCGGGGAGGCCTATGGAACGGAAGGGATAGAACCTGATAAACTCCACGATCGCCTCTCCGCCTCCCGGAAGAAACTCCTCGACCGACGGGGTGATCGGGTAAGACCCCATCTCGACGACAAGATCATGACCGACTGGAACGGCATGATTATCGGGAGCCTGGCCTACGCCGGCAAAGCTCTCAATGAACCCCGCTATATTAAGGCCGCGGAAGACGCGGCCAACTTTATTCTCTCTAATCTCCGCCGGGAGGGTCGGCTTCTCCATACCTACCGGGATGGATCAGCCCGAATTCCGGCTTACCTCGATGATTACGCCAATCTATCCGATGGGCTGCTTGAACTCTACCAGGCGACCGGAGAGAAAGAATGGCTGAATCAAGCGCAAAACCTTACCGAGGAGATGCTGAAACTTTTCCAGGATGATCAGGCGGGGGGATTCTTTTTTGTCTCCGCGGATGGAGTGGAGGGGGATCCCGCGATCTCCCTCTTCCGTTCCAAAGATCCCTACGACCGGGCAGTCCCCTCCGGGAATGGTGTCGCTGCCCGGGTCCTGCTCCGGCTGGGAGAGATCACCGGCAATAAGACCTACCGGGAAGAATCCGGTGACCTCCTCCAAGCTTTCCGGAACTATCTGGAAGACGCGCCGCGGGGGACCGAGAGCTTGATCCTGGCGGCGGCGATCTATCTTGATCAGAATCCGGATGCAAACAAGGATGAGAAAGCTGAAAGCCGAGAAGAACCGAATTTATTGGCCCAGGTGAACAAGAAACCGGTAACCGTTAAGGTCTTCGATACCAAGGGGGGATCCGTAGGCGGCAAGGTCCAGCTCGCCGTCCGCTTGCTAACAGATAAAGGCTGGCACATAAACTCAAACCAGCCAATCCAGGATTACCTGATCTCCACCCGGGTTGAAGTCGGCGAAGAAACTGCCTGGAGTCTCGACCGGGTATCCTATCCTGAGGGGGAGAAGATCAAACTCGCCTTCAGCCCTGAGACGCTCTCGGTCTATGAAGGTGCAGTTGATATCCTGGTCACCCTCACCGCGAATGATTCATCTGCCCCCCCGGCCATAATCCAACTCCGGGTCAGCTTCCAGCCCTGCAATAACACCTCCTGCATAGCACCGGAGACATTAATAATCCCGGTTACCTTATTGGCGGTGGATTGATCTATCTACTTCTTCCCGAGTGCTATGATTATTTTCAATAATCGGGTTAAACCTTTTCTTAACGGGTCCGTTAAATATAAAACTTAGCTTGGGAACTTTTTTTGCCACTAAGACACTAAGGCACAAAGAAAAGAATTGAAGGCGTAATAACTACATTTTTCCTTGTTTTTCTGGTTTTTCTTAGTGCCTTTGCGGCAGAGTTATTGTCCCGATACTTCTTATTTAAAAGAAACTGAAACCGGGATCCCGAAGTATTTCGGGAAAAATACGAAGCCGTAAATATAAACGGAGAAGACAATAATGAAGAAGCTGATAATGTTAACGAGTATTCTCATGCTGTTCTTGAGCGCGACTATAGGTTTTGCCCGGGGAAGAGGTGGTTGTGGTGGAGAAAGAAACTCCCGGGCAGGACGCCAATTAGAAGAAGTTGATGACAACGAAGAGTTAAAAGGCAAGGATATTGTAAAAACAGGAACCATGACGGATCTGTCGGGAACTTTAAAATATGAAGGTAGCGAGTGGTATCTGGTTTCCGAAGAGAAATCATTTCAGATTCATTTAGGCCCCAAAAGTTATCTCGAGTCAATTAACTTCAAGCTGACTGAAGGAGACCAGACGGAGATCAAGGGGTTTGTTCTTGATGATCATATTGCTCCCTGTACAATAACTACTGCCGGGAAAAGCATAGAGTTACGCGATGAAAATGGTCGGCCGGCCTGGGCCGGAAGTAAATTCAGCCGGGGAAAGAACCAATGAAAAATAGCAAAATTCTCTTTAGTTTAATTCTGATACTCTCTCTCATATTTCTAACAACCGGTTCTATCCTGGCCTGCCAGATGAAGGTCGAACGGAAATCGCCGGCGGATTCCACTCCTGTCTCCGGGAGTGATGATGTCATTACGGTGACGTACACTCAAACACACCGTAACTGTACCCTGCCGCTGAAGCAGACCGAATTCAAAGCCGAGGGGATGAAGATTGTGGGGGCGACACCTTGGAAGGAGAAGAAACGGGGGACGTTTGTCCGGAAGTTCAAGGTGAAATATCTCCAGCCCGGCGAAGCGACCTTTAACGTGATCCGAAATTGCAGCCGGGGAGGCGCTGACGAAACGCTACTGGTTCAGGTCATTTAATGAGAGAGAGAAGCCTTCTTTCATTTATGGCCCGGATCCTATTTTTAGTAGTGGTCGGACTGCTTCTGTCCTGGCCTGGATCTTCCCCTGCCCAGGATGAGTTCGAGGTCTGGGAAGAGGATACTTCCACAGAGGAGCTGGTTATAGTATCCGAATGCGATCCGACCACCTGTGAACCCGGGCGCCTGCAGCGGATCCTGGTGATCGGCAGTCTTCTGGCAACTGCCGGAGCAGGATTTTTAATTAGAAGCCGGGGGGGGCGCAAGCTCCGCCCGATCTTCCTTTTGACGGCTCTGGTCATACTCGGATTTGTCTGGGGAGGATGTCCCTGCCCGATCATGGGATGCATCAACCTGGTACTCTTCTGCACCGGTCACACAATATTCTGGCTTCCTGTTGTCTGGTTTCTTATCCTGGTCATTCTGACCTATTTTCTGGGACGTACCTGGTGTGGATGGATCTGCCCTCTGGGCGGTCTGCAGGAGTTCTTATATCGGAAGGGTCTGATTCCTCAGCCGGGGCCCGGAGTAGTCGAGATTTTGCGCTGGGTGCGCCGCGGCTTGACGGTGCTCCTGATCGTCTGGCTGGGGATAACCGGGATAAACTTCTGGCTGGAGATCGATCCGTTTAAATCAATCTTTAATCTGATGGTCTTCGGCTGGTCAAGCTGGCTTCTGGTGGGAGCAACGTTAGTCCTATCGCTTTTATACTACCGTCCCTTCTGCCGGGTGGCCTGTCCTCTTGGCCTGGCTCTTGGTCTGGTCGGAAAAATTCCGGGTGCGGCAGGTCCGGTCTTGAAAGGCCCCTGCATCTCCTGCGGACTCTGTGTAAAAACTTGCCCGACCGGGGCGATGAGCGCCTGCGGGAGTCCCAACATGGAGAACTGCATCGCCTGTGGAGACTGTCTGGAAGTCTGTCCGAAAGGAGAGCTGACCTGGAATAGAAATGCAGGCAGAGCTTACTCGAAAAAATCGTAAGCTCTAAATAAGAAATCTTACTCGATAACAGACGCAAAAAGTATGAGATGTTCCATCATAATTGCCGGAACCGCGCTGGTTAATCTATTAATGTTATTTTCCCGCTCGGAAGGCGCCGAGTGTCCTAGTCAGCTCAAATCGGCCCTGAAGCCGATCACCGAAGATAGTCCCTTGACCTGGGCGGTAGAGGGGACCCTCCGGGTGGGAGAAACAACCTGCGATGACTTCACTAAGAATTTTAACAATGAGATGTTTTTCCTGGGGATCGGTTATCAATTCAATCCCGAGATGAGGATATATTTCGAGGGCGGGGCTAAATACTGGAATAAGACCGGCACCGACAAACGACCCCAACGTGAGAACTGTCCGGAAATTCCTGGCGACTGGTCCCAGAAGAACCACTGGGGGTTCCGGGATTTTTTATTCGAATACTCCCCGGATTTGAATGAGGTAAGGGCTGGTCTCTCGGAGATGACGGCCGGAGACCTCTTCCTGGTCGATGAACGAGTCCTAGGAGGATTCGGCGCGATCGACCTGGCCCAGTTCACGGTTCAGGGCGGCATAGGTACGGTGGACCGGGATTTCTCCCGGATGGGAAAATTCTGCGGCACCCGTCATAACTATCGGCCATTGAATGAGTACTATGACGATGAAATCAGCAACGACTTCTGGAAGACCAACCTGGCTTTCGCGACTGTCTCCTAGTTCCCGGGCCGTGAGACCGAGACCGATGATGAATTCGCGGAGTTTGTGCCGGAAGATAGTGAGGATGAGTTCGAGACCTTTGAGGCCAGCCAACCGCCGTTCGCGATTGATCAAGTAGGCCTGACCTTTCTCGAAGACTTCGGGAGCGGATTTACCGAGAACGCCTCATTTGTGGCCGCCTTCATCAAGACAGGCCTTCCCCTCCAGTTCCGGCTCGGCCTGGAAGGAGTAGTTCAGTTCGAGGGGGGTGAGACAGCCACCGGTTATCTGATCGATCTGGAGAACTCCTTCAGCCTAGGCGCGGCGGGAGTGAGCACCATTAACGGAGGCTATCTGGGCGCCCCCAATAATAGCGATGATCTGAGATTTTCTCCCGCCTTCTCCAATCTCTTCCTCGGTGAAGCACTCAAACTTGACTCCATCCAGGCGCCCCTATTTTACGGCAGTCTTTACCACACCATCCCGTTCCGCTGGCCGGTCACCGCCGGTGTCTTTTACACCGCTCAGACCGAGGATCACAAGGCCCGTGAGTGGGATTTCGAGATCGGCATCCAGCCCCGGGAGGATCTGAATATCGGAAATGTCCCGCTGCTGGATCATCTGACAATACGGACAATCTTCAGCCTGGTGGATGCCGATGATCTGGACGACCAGTTAAAAACCTGGAAAGTGGAATTCCGCTGGGCGATCTAACCTAAACACGCGAATAAGGAACCGGTAACGTTTAAGGTGCTCGATACTTGGTTAGCAATGGAACCTAATCGGTCTGATCCGACGGATTCACACAAGCTGAAGAGCTATTCCAGCCCCCAGGTTTAATAACCCATAAAGTTCTCGTGAACTATCTTATCTGCCGGTAGGCCAAGATCCTCTTTCAGCATGGAGATCATTGCCTTGACCATCCCGGGAGGGCCGCAGACATAGAAGACCCGATCGAGGTAATCCGGTATGGCTTTTTGCACTGTGGCGGAATCCAATCTACCCGTCATTATTGTGGAACCCTCCGGAGGTTCTCCTTCAGTAATCATATAAGTCAGGGATAGATTATGATCTTCCCGTTCCATCTCATCAAAGTCCTCCCGGAAGACAAAATCGGCCACCGTTCGGGAGCAGTAGATGACCCGAATGGAGGAGGAAGATCCAGTATCGGCTAGATACTTGCAGATAGACCGGATCGGGGTAATCCCGATCCCTCCCGATAAGAAGGCCACTTTCGGATATTCTCCCTCGAAGACAAATATCCCCATCGGGAGCTTGATCCGGACCGGATCTCCTTCTTTCAGGGAGAGGATTGCGTGGGAGAAGGGACTATCGGAGAGTTTTTTTGTGAATTCTATATAACCTTTTTCGGTAGGAGAGTTCGAGAATGAGAAGTAATGAGATAATCCTTCTCCCTCCCAATCCAGAAAAAGCTGGAAGAACTGCCCCGGACGGAAGTCTACTCCTCCCATGTCGTCAAACCGAAAACTTTTAACGTTATAAGTCCGATCAATTGATCTAAGAAAAGTTGTATTAATTTCCTCAGGCATTGGCACCTCCCGGTCCAGAAAAATCGCTTTGCCCAGCAACTAATTAAACCACGGATTCCTGCCCCAAAGAAAGCGGGTCACGAATCTTCGCGAATTAAACAAAAATGCGAATTACGCCGCCGGCGGAGTAAATACCCGGGCACCCAGTTCCTTGTCGAGCATGAATAGTCCGCCACCCCGGTCCCCGGCCAGCTTGATCTTCTCCACCACCTCGGAGGCGGAAGCTTCCTCTTCAACCTGTTCGTCGATAAACCACTTTAAAACTGATTCGGTGGCGTAATCATTTTCTTCCCGGGCCAGTTTAACCAGAGAGTTGATCATGCCGGTCACCAGCTGCTCATGCTCATACACATGTTCAAAGAGGGCCAGGGGAGAGTTCCATTCCGTCTCCGGTCCATCGATCGGCTGAAGGCTGACTTTTCCTCCTCGTTCGAGAAGATAATTAAAAAACTTCTGCGCGTGGCTTAACTCCTCTTGGACCTGGATTGTCATCCAGCTGGCGAATCCTTTCAGGCTGATGGACTCGCAATGGGCAGCCATGGAGAGATAGAGATAGGCCGAGTAAATCTCCTTATTTATCTGCGTATTTAACGCAGCCTGCATTTTTTCGCTTAACATAGTTTTCCCCTTAGCTCGATCTTTGTCGAAAAGCATATCCTGTTTAATAAATACTGATTTAAACCACGAAGGACACGAAATTCACAAAGATTTTTTATAAATAAGCTGAATACTGCATTTTATCGACTATTCTTCGTGCTCTTCGTGGTAAGAAAACTGTTCGAGTAAGGTCTAACTCTTCCAGAGGCCGTGGACATTGCAGTACTCCCTCGCTACGGCGCCCTCCTCGGTCAGCTTGAACTTAGCTTCAGCGGCTTCACCCGGCTTTAAGAATTTGCGGGGAGAATATTTGCCATCCGGAGTGATCATCTGGATCCACTCGATATAATGGGCCTCTTCCATCGGATGAGGGGTACTCCCTACGGTGACGACGGTGCCGTTTTCTCCTCTCTCCACCACCGGGACATGCTTTTCCGTTGTCTGATCGGCGGTCTGTTCTTCCATCAGTTTCATATCGCTGCCGCAGCAGACAAGGACTCCGCCACCGGCATGGAGTACCTCCACGATATTTCCGCAGGTTTCACACTTATAAATTTCAAATCTCTTCGTCATATCAGACCTCCTTTTTTTGCCACTAAGGCACTAAGACACAAATAACTTTCCATTGGAATTTATGAACTATTTTCCAATTTTGTCTTAGTAGATACATGATGGTCATTGTTCAAAACTAAATTGGCGCCGCAGGCGCAAATTTATTACCAGTTCTCTCCCAGCAGTTCGAAATAGGCTTGCGGATGGGCGCAGGCAGGGCAGATCTCGATGGCATCGTTACCTTCGTGGATATAACCGCAGTTAAGGCAACGCCATACCACCGGCTCTTCCCTCTTGAAGACCCGGCCTAGCCTGATGTTCTCGGCCAGGTCGAGATAACGCTTCTCGTGCTGCTTCTCCGCCACCGCGATATGCTCCATTACCGTCGCGATTGCCTCAAATCCTTCCTCTCGGGCGGTTTGGGCAAACCCGGGGTACATCTCCGTCCATTCATAATGCTCGCCGCCTGCGCTCTCCTTCAGATTATCCTCGGTGGCTCCGATAACGCCAAAAGGGAATGCCGCGCCCTCGGCCAGAACGGATTCACCCCCGGACATAAACTTAAAGAGACGCTCAGCATGCTCTTTCTCCTGGCCGGCGGTCTCTTCAAATACCTTCGAAATCTGGACAAAACCATCCTTCTTCGCCTTACTCGCGAAATAGGTGTAGCGGTTCCTGGCCTGGGACTCCCCGGCAAAGGCCGTCATCAGATTTTTCTCAGTCTGTGATCCTTTCAACTCCATATTTCCTTCTCCTTTTCAGTGATAACGCCTATTGACACTTGAATTATTATTCTTTCTCGAACTGGTCCTTGCCGACTCCGCAGAGCGGGCAGACCCAATCCTCCGGGAGATCATCAAATGAGGTCCCGGCTTTTATCCCGGCATCGGAATCACCAACCGCGGGATCATAAACATATCCACAGATCATACAGGTATACTTATCCATCTTTACTTCCTCCTTTTTAAACCCGAGATAAACTCCGGCTATTTTCCTGGTTCAGTTGCTTTTTTGCTTTTTCGTCCCTCGTCCTTTCGTCCCTCGGCCCCTCCGGCACCGGGGGCACAGACCGGTAAACTCCAATTTGTGGCCGGTAACCAGACAATTGGTTACCTTATTCGCGTCATCTTCAATCTCGCTCTGAAAAGGCAGATCAACATCCAGAACTCTTCCACAGTCAATACATCTCATATGATAATGGTTGTCGGTTCTGCCATCAAACCTTTTCTGTCCTTCATCGTCAAGATCCAGCTTAAGGATATGTCCGTCCCGGGAGAGTATATCCAGGTTGCGGTAAACAGTCCCCAAACTCACCCTTGGTAATTCCAGCCGGACCATATCATAGACTTCACCGGCGGTCGGGTGAGAGGTGGTATGCTTGAGCTCCTCCAGAATAACCTTCCGCTGCCGGGTCATTCTAATTAGCGGTTTTTTTTCAATGACCTTCATAACTATAGCTTATTCATAAATGATTCTACCACGAAGGACACGAAGTTCACGAAGAGATTTTACAGCAACAGAAATAATTACAAACCTTCTCTGTCTTTTTCTTCGTGTCCTTCGTGGTGAATATCTAGTTTCTTAAGAACAAAAAATTTATAAAATCCCTAAAAATATCGCTTCAGCAATCCCTCGAAGGCCTTCCCGTGGCGGGCTTCGTCTCTGCACATCTCATGGACCGTGTCATGAATTGCATCGAGGTTGAGCTGCTTGTCCCTGGTCGCCAGATCCTTCTTTCCCTGGCAGGCTCCATACTCCGCCTCGACCCGGGCTTTCAGATTTCCTTTCGTGTCGGCAACCTGGTTAAGCTTATTTTTCCAATGGTTTATGACAAAACCACCAGTCAAAGCACTCATATTCTTTTTCGCGGGTTTTCGCGTCTTCTTCGTTAGTTGGCGGAGGAACAATAACTCGATCTCCGATCAGTTCGTTATTTGGCCAACCGGCCGCGATCGCCCCCTGTTTATCCGATATCTGCAGGGCCTTAACCGCCCGGACAACTTCATCCATGTTCCGGCCTACTTCCTGCGGATAATACATGATCAGGCGGACTTTGCTTTCCGGATCAACAATAAAAACTGCCCGGACGGTATTGGTTCCTTTGCCGGGATGGAGCATTCCCAGTTTCATAGCTATCGAATCATTGGCCGCTATGATGGGAAATTTAATCTCTATATCCAGCTCGGCCTTTATCCATTGAACCCATTTGATATGAGAAAATATCTGGTCAATTGACATTCCAATCAACTTACAACCAAGCTCTTCAAATTGATCATATCTTTTTTGAAAAGCGACAAACTCAGTTGTACAGACCGGCGTAAAATCCGCCGGGTGACTGAACAGGACAAACCATTGTCCCTTCATATCCCCTGGGATACTCATCGGGCCATGGGTGGTCTGCACGTTTAACTCCGGGAAGTCATCCCCGAGTAAAGGCATGTTTATCTTTTTCTCTTCCATTTTTCTCTTCTCCCTTTTTTATTGCCGTAGTAATTTTATCATACAATTACCCGGCATTTTTCAGGGTGCTATCACCCCATTATGATAATAGTTATTATTACTAATAGCATAATCCGAATTGCTGTCAAGCAAGAAAATCATTTTTTGAAAAAAATATTTATCGCCCTTAGAACTTCGCATAGGATAGAGGACGCTGCGAGAAGACGGAATTTTATGAGAAGTTAGCACCTTTGGCGCATCCTCATAGCTGCAGCCTTCGGGCCGCCATTAGTGGCTACCTGAAGAGATAACAACTAATATGGAGCCAGATTACAGATCTCCTCCAGCTCCATTACTATAATGTATTCAGGGTCAGGCAACTGGAGTTCGGGATGATCGCTATGTCCCGGTTCTCCATGGATATTCCGGATAATCCGGGAGGTAACCCGGTTGTGAATTCGCCGCCGCCAGGCTTTCATTATCGAATCGGGAATCTTCTCTCGAGGGATGATTCCGGCTTTGCCTTTTAGGCAATAACCTGTAAACTGATGAACATTAACCGCCATTATACTCATCCGGGGATTATTCTTCAGATTCCGAAAGGTATTCCCGTGAAATAAATCCATAATATATAACTTCCCTTCCGGGGAGATCTTTAATAATCCCTTGCAGGCACAATGCGGGCCATCGTCACTATCAACCGTGGAAACAATCACGAAGTTCTGCTTCTCAAAAAACCAGATAATCTCTTCAGGTACTTTTTTCATATCTTGCTGCCTCTGTATATCCACTAAAATATAATAACTATTTAATGTTCAGCTCCGCCGGCACGGCGAAGCTTTTAACTTTTTTCATCCGCCATAGTGCTTGTGCTCGCATTCCGATTATTTCGGGGCATCCCGAACTTGATTCAGGGCTTTAGCGACGGCTGAAGACACTTTAGGCACTTGTAACTTCAGAACTTTACTCGAGCGCTAAGTTCCTGCTTCGGAATTTCCTCTCCCGAAATACTTCGGGATTAAAAGATTATACAATATAATGTCTGCTCCAGGGCCGCAGCGATTTTTTAAACTTTAGGCACTTTAGCGCACTTTAGACACTTTTAACTTCAGAACTTTGCCCGAACGAAGTGAGGGATAAGTTCTATTACCCCAACGCCACATCCAGAGTCATCATAACCATGAATCCGAAGATGGCCCCCATGGTAGCGAGATCGGTGTTCCCGGAATGCTGAGACTCCGGGATAAGCTCCTCAACCACTACAAAGATCATCGCCCCGGCGGCAAACGCTAGGGCATAGGGAAGTAACGGCCGGGTCAGCATAACTACCGCCGCCCCGATTACTCCGGCCACAGGCTCTACCGCACCGGAGAGTTGGCCGTACCAAAAGCTCTTCAGGCGGCTCATCCCCTCTCGCCGGAGCGGCATCGAGACCACGGTCCCCTCGGGGAAGTTCTGGATGCCGATCCCGATTGCCAGGGCAACCGCGCCGGCAAAGGTAGCCGAGGGAAGGTTGAACGCCAGGGCCCCGAAAGCAACCCCCACCGCCAGGCCCTCCGGTATATTGTGGAGAGTAATCGCGAGAACCAGAAGAACGCTCCGGTGCCAGGAGGTCTTGATTCCCTCCGCCTCCGATATCTTTAAGCTGGGGTGCAGATGCGGAAGGATTTTATCAATCCCCCAGAGAAAGAAGGCGCCGAAAAAGAATCCCACCAGTGGAGGGATCCAGACCAGACTGCCGTAACCAAGTTCTCCGGCCATCTCAATCGAGGGGGCAAGCAAACTCCAGAAACTGGCCGCGATCATCACCCCGGCCGCGAATCCGAGCATCCCATCCATCATCCGCTGTCGGACGGTCTTGGCAAAAAATACCAGGGACGCACCGAGAGCAGTTACTCCCCAGGTAAAAAGAGTGGCCAGGAGAGCCTGGACCACCGGATTCAGGGTTTTAAAGGTTTCCAGCATGGGTAATTCGTTGAATTTAATCCTCTCCCGGGATAAATACAGAGGAGGGTATTTTACACTGGATAGCCCCCCTCTGTCCAGAAATCCTTGAGTTTATCTCAGGAATTTGGAGACAAACGGTGAAGACTCACCTCTCCTCATGAAGTGCCCGGAAGGACCTTCACCCAGGAACTCCGAGAACCAGGACTCATGTTCGATCTCCTCATTAAGAATCGCCAGGGCCAGATCGTAGGTCCGGTGATCCTTGCCGGCGGTCAAGTTGCAGATCGCGTTGTATCCCTTGACCGCGCAGCGCTCCGCCGCGACCAGAACCTTCAGGATAGCCTCGACATCGGTCGGGTCCTGGGGAAGGTTCGCCGGCGGGCAGGCGGACATATCATGAAACACCTTCATGTCATCCGGGAGTTTGCCGCCCAACTCATAAATACGAGGTATGAGAGCCTCGAAGTGGTTCCGGTCCTCAATTCTTGCCACCTCGGCGATCTCTTTTAAACCTTCACCCTGCAACCCGATCAGGTTCGCCCTGAGGATTGTATAATAGTAATAGGTTGTAATCTCCGCCGAGGCATTCTTGACCAGCAGTTCCAGTAACTGATCAACATCAATACCTGACTCTTCCACTATACTACGTGTAACTTTAGCCATGACTGGCCTCCTTTGGTTATAACGCCACTAGGCACATATTTATATTACTACTTAAGGACTATTAATTCCATCCTTTTTTGATAAAAGCAGTAAAGCTATTTACCACAATCCTTCTTCAAATTGATCTTTGCCGACGCCGCAGATAGGACATACCCAATCATCCGGAATATCTTTGAATGGCGTTCCCGGATTAATCCCGGAATCCGGATCACCGTTTTCCGGATCATATACATACCCGCATAGCATGCACTTATATTTAGACATTTTACCAGCCTCATTTTTCCAGGAGTCCAATGGCGATGACCATCGTGATTATTCCAAAACAGCAGATCTGCACATCTTAATGTTAAACTATTGTCTCATAAGATAAAAAATTGTAAATCCCCCCCAGAGGGGGATTTTTCAGTTAAAAGGAATACAACCGGCGAATGTTGGGAGGATAAAACTATGGCGACCGGAGGAGGGTTTTCCGCCAGTACCCGGGCGGTAAGATCCAAAAGCCAGGAACGAACCACAGAGCCATTCCGCCAGATCTCAGCGATGACCGCGAGGTCAAGGCTGAACTCCTCTTTTCTCCGCATCAGCTCGAATCCCTCGGCATAGGCCTCCATCAATCCATACTCGATGCCGGTGTGGACCATCTTCACGAAGTGGCCCGACCCGCCAGGACCCACCCGTCCCCAACCCTTGTCGGGAGCCGGGGCGAGGGTCAAGAGGACCGGACGGAGCCGTTCCACAGCCACATCGTCACCGCCGACCATCATGCTGTAACCTTCGGTCAATCCCCAAACCCCGGCGCTGGTTCCGACATCCACAAAATGCAGGCCATTCTCTTTGAGAGCCAATCCGATCATCGCTCCGGCGGCGCACGCCAGGGCATAGGGAAGTAGCGGCCGGGCCAGCATAACTACCGCGGCCACGATTACTCCGGCGACAGGCTCTACCGCACCGGAGAGCTGGTCATACCAGAAACTCTTGAGACGGCTCATCCCCTCCCTCCGCAGAGGCATCGAGACTATGGTCCCCTCCGGGAAGTTCTGGATGCCAATCCCGATTGCCAGGGCAACCGCGCCGGCAAAGGTGGCCGAGGGGAGGTTGAAAGCCAGGGCCCCGAAAGCTACCCCCACCGCCAGACCTTCCGGTATATTGTGCAGGGTAATCGCGAGAACCAGAAGAATGTTCCGGTGCCAGGAGGTCTTGATCCCCTCCGCTTCCGATATCTTGAGACCGGGGTGGAGGTGGAGGCGAATCTTATCGGTTAGCCAGAGAAAGAAGGCCCCGAAAAAGAATCGTGCCGAGTAGAGTAGAGGTATTTTTTATCTCTTTCCGGGCAAGGCGTAGTCAGACCCGAGTTTTAAACAGCTCTATTTTTTCAGCGATGCTGGCCAGCAAAGTCCCAAAAGAATCGGCAAAGGAGGCTACCCCATCATCCTGAAGCTTCTGGGTAATGGCATCCAGATCAATCCCTGATTCATCCAGCCGGAGGAGCAGAGCGCGGGCCTCCTCCAGATCGGTCTCGATGGTCGGCGCCACGGTGCCGTGATCGAGAAAGGCTTCCATGGTTGCCGGAGGCACCGTGTTAACTGTATCCGGACCAATCAGGCTATCCACGTAAAGGGTGTCGGGATAAAGCGGGTTTTTAGTACCGGTGCTGGCCCAGAGCGGGCGCTGCACTCGCGCCCCTGGAGAAGGCAGCCGGGACCACGGTTCACCGCTGAAGATTTTCTGAAAACGGGCGTAAGCGGTCTGGGCGGCGGCGATGGCTATCTTTCCCTGGAGATCTATTACGTTTCTTTTATCCAACTCCTTATCCACGATTGTATCGATACGGCTGATAAAGAAAGAGGCTACCGAGGCCACCCGGCTAAGATCTCCGGAAGTGGCCGCCAATATTTCCAGGCCGTTCAGATAAGCCCCGGCCACGGCTTGATAGTGGGTCAGGGAGAAGATCAGGGTCGCGTTAACATTTATGCCCTCACCGATCAGGGTCTCAATGGCCGGGATCCCTTCGAGAGTAGCCGGCACCTTGATCATAACATTGGGCCGTCCCAAGATTTTATAGAGGCGCCGCGCATCAGTAATAGTGCCTGCGGTATCATGGGCCAGCGTGGGGCTGACCTCCAGGCTAACATAACCGTCCTTCCCGTTGGTTCGATCATAGAGGGGTCGGAGAATATCGGCGGCATCTCCGATATCTTTTAGAGCCAGCGCCTCGTAAATCTCCTCCACTGACTTCCCTTCGCCCGCCAGTCGCGCCATCTCCCGATCATAATCAGAACTTCCGGCAATGGCTTTTTCAAAGATAGTTGGATTTGAGGTCAGGCCCCGGATTCCTTCATCTACCAGCTCAGTAAGCCGGCCGGTAGTGATGAGAGAACGGCTGATGTAGTCAATCCAGACCGCCTGGCCCAGGTCAGAAAGTTCGTGTAATTTGGTCATGGTTGCCTCCTAAGGACTTAGTGCTCTGTCTCATAAATACGGTGACGTATTATTAATTTGTGGAACTATGCAGCTTTGCGCTCAATGATTTCTTCCTCGGAGAAATTAGTTAAGCGCGTTTTTGCTTCTTTACTTGCTGATGGCGGATAAGTTTAAGCAGGGTCTTCTCATAAAATAGGGACGATGACCCCTCAATAGAGTAATAGACCTTCCCTTTCCTGGTGCGGTGTTTGACCAGCATTGACTTTTCCAAAATTTTTAAGTTCCTGGATACTGTTTTATAGGGAAGTTTTACATAGAATACCAGGTCATCAAGCCGCATCTCGCCCTTTTCCAGGAGGGTCTCAAGCAAGAGTACTCTTTTTTCATTAGCCACACTTTTAAAAA
>Ga0208279_1000208_pt1 | contig 55142 bp, 40 predicted proteins | sample AntAceMetag02UKM_FD_184766 | JGI IMG/M metagenome (GOLD analysis project Ga0208279, IMG submission 184766) | Saline lake microbial communities from Ace Lake, Antarctica - Antarctic Ace Lake Metagenome 02UKM (SPAdes) (version 2) | ecosystem: Environmental > Aquatic > Non-marine Saline and... | reverse complement strand
TAATGAGGCTGCACGGGGTGCTCCGCCACCCGGTGCCCCCAGCCCTGGTGGTGCCGGCCACGCAGGGCTGGTTCTTTCCGGAACCTGAGTTCCGTTGTGGTCCCCCTGCTAACAAACAACAAGCCGCCACCCTTTATGCTTACAGGGACAGCGGCCTTTCATTCCTTTACTCAGCCCTCCTTTCGCAAGAGTGCATCCTGGGAGGAACCCGTCTTGATGCGTGGCTTGTATTTCCGTCTGTAAGGGTACTATTTTACCACAAATTGTGTGGTTTGTCTGTAGGGAAAGTATGACATTTGTTGTAGGGAAAGTGTGACATTTTTTTGTAGGGAAAGTATGACATGCCAACGTCGTTCGCCCATCAGCCCGAATAGTCACATTTTCCCCTAATTGAGAATGAGAGGCAAGTAGATTAGGTCTCCTTCCCCAATAGTAATATAGTCGTCAGATCGAGTAAAAAACCAGGGTATCCCATTTAGGGTCAGATGCTCTGCCTGGGGCGCATATAGTGTTACTTGGGTGAGTACGTTGCCGTATACAGCTACGGTCTGGTCAGAATAGGCGGCGTCGAATGGCTCATTCCTATCGAGATTGGTTACCAAGACTTTGTCCGTTGTCTGGTCTGTCAGGAATGTGCCGCCGTACACGAACAGTTTCTCCAGCCCGTCGTCCGCCCCTCGGGAAATAACGGCAACCTGGCCATCGTAATAATAGTGACCAACGGCAGTAGCAGAGACGGGCTGCGCGTAGGTAAGCAATACATCATCGGTACGGCCATCATTCATTTGCACGCTCACGGCGGCTGCCACCCCGGTATCCTCAAGAACGGCCACGCCAGGTTTTGTATTCCAGGAGACATTGTCCGTGGGGTACAGAATGTGTATCAAGCGAACGTCATCCACGGGTGACGCCGGCCGTACGTGCACATAGGGTCGCCCATCGTTCCCGGTAGTGACCTCAAACGGCTGGGGGGCGGCGACACTGATGCCCAGAATCTGCCCGTCTCCTGCGTTGCCCCGCACCCAGTCTCCCTCAACTGAGACACTTTCTCCAAAATGACATACCCAGTCGTACTGATGAGCGGCATCGGCGGCCAGATTGTCCAGCATCACGAAGTAGTCCGGGCGGATAAACAGCACGTGACGGGTGATATCCTCCAGCCCCGTGATGTCTTTATAGCGCCGGGTGGCATCCGCCGCGACGTAGTCAAAACCCGGTGTGCTGGCTGTTGCTTCCAGAAAGCCATCGCTGCCGATAAAATCTTCAGGGTATTGCCCATAGTGGTCGTCCGGCGGTCTGTACTGGCCTTGACCATCAATGAGGAGCGTGTTATGCAACGCGGTGGCGCGTCTATCATAGCCCCAGCCCTCTCTTTCAGGGGCCAGCCACTGCCCCGCTCGATGGATGTAGAAACCGTTGGTGTCGTTATGATCGTGACTGATGTTTAGCTCGCAACCTGTATCCGAGCAGGGCGGTTCCCACGGGTAGACCCCCTGGGTGAATGTGTCAAAGGCGAACCGTCCTCCATAGGTGCCCGTTTTCAAACCGAAAATCAGATCATCCTCGCCCCAGCCGGTACGCCAGATGACTCCGTCAAGATCGGGAAACGCGCTCGCTTTCTCAAGATCCACAGGCGATTGAGGTATGATGGTGGGATCGTAGTAGAGAAACTCGAAAACGTACCAGGGGGCTGACCATATATGTGCGTGCCTACCCTCGGCTGCAATGAGTTGTTGCGCCATCCATTCGGCATGTCCGTCGCCATACTCGCTGGCGATGAAGCGGAGCAAGTTCTGTGGCTGGTTGCTATTACCCCACCACCACTCGAAATCCCCATAGGCCAGGACGAACTGAGTGCTGTCAGGAATGTGATTGTAGATGCGCCAATAAGGATAATGACGCAGATATGCGTGAGGGAGGATCTCAGCCTCCTGGACTCTTCTCAGGTTGACCATGAAGGGCAAAGATAGCGTCAGCCCGTAGCTCTGATAGGAAATACCTTCGTGCCAACTTCCGTCTTGGATCCCGTTCAGAATGTACTGCACCCGAGACAACCGACTGCTGGCCTGGTCGATCCACGTTTGGGCGCGCTCATCCTCGCCCAAAAGGGCCAGGCCGGCCATTCCCAGGGCGCTGTTATTAATCCAATGATGGTTTTGCAGATATGATTTCCACCACCAGTTCTCCCACGAACTCTGATAAGGCTCCGAGCTGGCCTCATACATCTTTTGCGCCCAATCCGCCAGGCTTTGACGCACGGTTTGCCGTTCGGCCGGAGTGAGGGAATCGTAAAGCCAATCGTAGGCAATGGCGTTGCCCAGCAACATGTGGGCATGGCCCAGATCGCGCCAGTTGTTCTCGCCCCACTGCCCCCAGGCAGCATAGGTGAGGAGATAGGTCTTGGCCAGATCGCAGTAATCAGCCTGTCCGGTGATGATACAGGCAAAAGCGAAAGGGAGAAGCCGATTTCCGTAGTTTGCATAAGTCTCTAAATCCCCATCAGGTGGCGCCGATGGAGGCGGCGAGGTTCCCAATTCGGACTCAACGTAGTCCCTGATCGGGATCCAGATCTGCTGGTGAGTCGTCGCTGCCTCGGCCTGCAAAGCCGGGATTTCATTCGCGTCGAAAAAGAGTCGAGGGTGATTCTCGGATGCAACAACAAACTTGGGCTTAGTATGGTTCACAGAACATACCGTGATTGACAAGGTTGCACACAGCACGCAAATAGGCCAGAGGTAAGCATACCTTTTCATGTTGACTCATTCTCAGCGATTTAGCGACATAATTATAGCATACACACCACCAACACGCAACAGGGACAGTGGTCGCCGCTCCTTATCCGATCAGTATATTGGTCGCTCACCCTCGGCTGCGATGCAAAGGAAAGAATCTCTGTAGTTGCTTTCTACGCAGAAACGCGATCAGCTCAGGATCATCTACTCGCGGCTCTCTCTTTATCCAACTGCCGAAATATCCGAGCAGAATGCCCAGGCCGGCAATGATCAATGGCCGATCTATTCCCATGCGATATATGCCCCGAGCCAGGACAAACAATGGGTGTGATCCCATGAAATATGCAGCTTTGCCTTTTTCTAGTCCGGCATTGATGGCCCCGCTGCGTTTGCCCATCGGACGGTGATGCAAGACGGCCAGATCCCTAAGAGTCCTGGTCTGCCATCCAAGCAGTTGAGCTTTAAGCTCATCTATGGCATCCCAACCCAGGCTTCGAGCCAATCCGCCAATCTGTTCAAAACATGCCCGGCGATAGACTTTGGTAGGGCCATTCACATTATCCAACGGTGCTTTGTCGAGAAGCCACCTGTCATTGCGGAAGACATACAGCGCCCCTCCTGCTATTCCAAGCGATGGTGATTCAGCGAAACGTCTGAATAATTCCTCAAAGTAGATAGCGTCGAACGAAAGGTCAACATCCAGTTTCACGATGAAGTCATAGTCTTGGTGTTCGAGACGCTCATAGCCTTCGTAGAAAGCCGAGACGACTCCGGCACCGCGTTGCCGCTTGCCGCGGTCTGGAAGGCGGGCTAATCGTATCCAAGGATACTGCACAGTGTATGACTGGGCAATATCCGCTGTCTTATCTGAGGACCCGTCATCTACAATGATCCATTCCAGCGGCTGAACGGTTTGGCTTATTACACACTTGATAGTTCGTTTAATGTGATTTTCCTCATTGCGTGCAGGAGAAATCACGACATATGAGATCTTCGGCATAGACAAACCCCTGAATTCAAAGTGAGACCGGCAGCCATCCCAGCCAAGAGCCAGAATTGCGTGAATAAGCGTATGTCACCAATTAGAGCATAATCCACCATGCTGTGCACACTCAGGGAGATGTAGGCGCAAAAAATGCCGACGCCTGCCATCCATAATGTATCGTTCGGTGCCCGGCTGATGAGCCGCCAGGCCTGGATCAATACACTTGCCAGGAACCACAAGAAAGCAACTAACCCGATGAAACCTGTCTCGGCAGCGATGAGCAGAAAGAGGTTGTGGACAATTGCAGGCTCATTCCAGGCTTGAAAGGAAGCCCAATCATAATGAGGCATAAACAAGGCATAATTGTTCAAGCCGACGCCCGATAGTGGATAGTCTTGAACGATAGCCAATGCACCCCTTGCCAGTACGATCCGGCTGCGTGCCGATCCGTAGTCGCTGGAAGTAAGGCGCGACAGGATCAAATCTGACCCGACGAGAGTCAGCGCCAGCAGAATCAAAAGCGTTGCACCGGCCACCAGCAGGGTAGTGCGTACCTCGAGCCGTCTCCGACGAACGCCCAACACCAGGACCACCAGAGAGACCATCACGGAGCTAATCCAACCACCTCGCGAAAGACTGAATACTAACCCCAGGGCACCAGCACAAAGCACGATACCAGTCATAGTTTTGTAGAGCCTCCTGGCCCTGGAGAACAGCAGGGCCAGTGCAAAGGGTATCGTGGCTGAGAGGTATATGGCGTAACTATTAGGGAAGCCGATCGTGCCTTGGGCCCGATGAACCGGTCTTGGCCCCAACTTTTGCCGTACCAGTGAGGAGCTTTCGCCCAGGAAAGAAAGGCCCAGGGGGTGCCCGGTGATTCCTTGGTACAAACCTACCAACCCTTGGCATAACAACCCAAGGAGCAATCCACTGATCAACCATTTAACGTCCTTCTCATCCTCGACGTTGCTGGCCACGACGAAGTAGAGCAAGATCAGCTTGCCCATGGCAATCATTTGTATCGCCGCAACGTCCATTTCTCTGGCATTGACCAGTGAGAAAGCGCTAGCAATAAGCCAGGCAAGAGCAGGAACTGTCGTAGAAGGAAAGAACCGGATTTTGGCCTGCCGGTCAATCGCCAGCCGCCCCAGATGAAGCATGAGCAAGGCGACGACCAGGCCATCGGTGAGATAAAGACCCACTGCGTTCAACTCGCCAATGTGTCCCGTACGGACGATAAAATCTTTGCCGATGTAAAAAGGACTGGTAAACACTAATGTGAAAAGCAGGACGCGCTTGGTGTTGCGCACCATCAGCAAAAACGCCGCAAACCCCATAGTAATGATGAGGGCGGCCTTCCATTTCAGCGCCACGTCAAGTGCCAGGCTTGCTCCACTCAAGAAACCTCCCAATACACACAGAGCAAATTGGGCAGGTTTGGGCACCCTTTCAGCAAAAAGAAAAGTCATTACATACCCCGATCTCCAGAAGGAATGAGTGTTCCCGGAGAAGAATCCGCCGGGACGCGCATATCCAACTTTAGAAGACCCTCCACCAACGCGATACGGAAAAATGATATATCCCGGGCTACACCATTCCACTCCAACCCAAAACGTCGCTAACCTGATCCGCGATGGGACCAAAGGCGTCGCTCATCCCTACGCATGGCACGCTTGACAGACAACAATAATCGATACAGCCTGCCAAGCGCAGGCCAGCGAATCGAAGCCAGTAGGAGTTGCTGTTTAAGATGTGCTGGTCTCAAGTTCAGGGAGCGCCGCCTGAGTACACCTTGCTGATCTATTGTCCACATCGCGGCCCATATGGTTAGGTAACTTTTTTCATAAGGGGCCAGCGCAAGGTTTTGCTGTGCCTCTGGTCCCAACTCAACCCATCGTTTATCAAACTTTTTTACCGTGCCTGCAGCATAGCCATGTTCCTGGTGCACGACCGTCACCGCAGCAGTTGCATCTACTATAGGTGTCCCTTGCGACGTCGCTCGCCACAAAAGCCAATTATCCCAAGCCAGGCGGCCAATCGCAAACGAGGGTATGTTGGTGTACATACCACGCGGAAAAGCAAAATAATCTATAGCGTCCGGGGAAGACGACCAGCCGGTCTGCGCCACGAGGGCACACAAATCCGCTTCCCAATCAGCCGAGGCAAAGTTCCATGGTTCTCCTATATCTACATTCCATCGCTGACCCACGATCAGAAACTTGGAGATATGAGCGGTGACTGTTTCCACTGCTGGCATGAAATCGCTCATCAAGATGATGTCGGCATTGACGTAGCAAACAACTGGCTGGCTGGCCCTCTCCTGTCCAGTCTGAAAAATCGAACGGATTAGCGGCGTTCCATACTCATTCTTTTCGATCTCTGCAACATGGATCAGATCAAACTCCTTACAGATCTCTGCAACTCCCTCATCATCACCCAGAAGGATGATCTCAGGTTTTGGTTGCAGCAGGGCCCAGCTCTTGATTGCATTCCTCTGAATGATATCAATATGCCCACGGAAAGGTTTGGGACACGAGAACAACGTAATCATCGTTTACACCTCCCCATACCGTCGTACAACTTGCGTTCTATGGTAAGAATTCAGATCATAGAACCTGATAATTGGAACATCGAACAACTCTTTTGATCGTCTTACGCCATCCATGTGGCAGAGCAGAGAAAACAGAGTTCAGGAAACTCTTAGAGTCCCTTGATAGAAAAAAGAAGCAATTCCGCGGGTCGACAACGAGAGCGCGTAGCAAGTACTGCAATGATGGTTTGAGTCGCTTGGTGCCATCCCAAATGTACAAGCTACCCACTAGATAAGCATTACTCAAGGCCCTCCGCCGAAAGTGTGCTGAATCGAAGGGGGGCGGCAGATTAGGTTGGCGGAAAAACTTTTCGGTCAGCCTTACTTTCGCTTCGCCCATGTCCACCTGTTGACTCAAACCACGGGTTTTGCTCACATAGGCCAGGTGAAAAGGCTCGTGTTTAATCGTACCGACCAGCCCGATACGTAACCACAACTCGTGGTCCTTGCCATTGCGAAACTCAGGATCTAGCCAGCCAACCTTCTCCAGAATAGACCGCCGCATAAAAGAAGCTGCTTGCGGGATAGTGTAATGACAATACTTGACAGCATAGACCAAATCCCATTCACGCGGCTTGATGATGCCAGAAACGATTTTCCCATCCTCAGAAACACCTGCAATATCGCCATAGACAAGATCCACAGGCGGGTTATTCTGCAGATACACCACCGCTTTACTGATAGCACCGGGCATCACATAAAGGTCGTCCGCATTCAGCCAGGCCAGAATCTCGCCCTTGCTCATCCACCAGCCCTTGTTAATGGCATCGGCATGGCCATTGTCTGGTTCGGACACCCACCTGATTCTATCCCCATACTGTTGAAGGATTTCGACCGTGCCATCGGTCGAGCCACCATCCACAACGATGCACTCGATATGCGTGTAATCCTGTTGCAGCACGCTCTCGATTGTGGGCACCAGGTAGTGCGCACGGTTTAGACAAGGGATCACAACCGACACCAATGGACTTGGAAGCATGCTCATAACGAGGTTCTCCATGCTTGAATTTTCCGAAACGCGTGATTGAACTTGGCAATTCCAAACCTGATATCACGCGCTTGCAGTGCACCAACAACCAGGCTGCATCCCACATAGAAAAATGAAACCAGGCACGCTCTGGCAACGAGACCGCCCCATCCCGTAACGTCCACGTGCAATAGGCCGACACACACCATGGTGGCCGCTACAGCCAGTGCTACTCGCACGTAGGGGGTCAAGCTTACCATCCAGTTCTTGCACCCAAGCAACTTTCTCTGTGTGAACAAGTCATACGCGACGTTTTGCAGCGCCAGACCGACGAACACACCCAGAGCAGCGCCGGGCGGTCCCAAACGTGGAGCCAGGATAGCCACTGGCAGCGTCAACAAGACCGTTGTCCCAATCGATGCGACTAGATTGATATCGGCTCTGCCCAGGCCGTTACAGACCTGATAGGCAACTGAACCAGGCGCTCGCCATATTACGCCAGCGGCAAGCAAAACAAGAACCAGCCAAGAATTAGCCATAAACTCAGGCCCCATCCACAGCATAAGGATATCTTTGGACAAAACCATCACGAGCGTCCCCATGAACGCAGATATCCAAAGCAGTATCCTGACCATCTCAAGATACATGCGCCGCAGGTCGCCCATCTTGCCGGTCGCCATGGCCTCGGAACTCAATGGGTAGAGCGCAGTGCAAAAGTAAAACATCATGTTTGGGATCTTGTCGGTAATTTTGGTAGGCACAATGTAGAATGTCACCGCCGATGTGCCCAACAGGACGCCGATCAGAGTCCGGTCGATTTGCAGCCCAATGGTGCTGGCTACCTGTCCGGCAAATAAAAGGGACGAAAAAGAGACGAATCGCCTCAGAAACCGCCTATCGGCTATCCACTTTTGGTCGGAACCAGGGAATCTGCGCAGGAGCAGCCAGGCCACAGTAGCAAAGGCCATCATCGCCAGCGCACTCGAAAGAACCTGGGCCACCACTGCCCCCAGCAATCCCCATCCTAACCAGATCGCCAGGACGATCCCCACCGTATTCAACGTTCCTACGCTCAGACTCACCAGACTGAGAATATCGTAGCGCCGCACGGCGGAGGGGACGCCTCGCAAAGCACCGGCAACTCCATTCAGAAAGAAACTCGTAGCAGCCAGGCGGAAGGCAATGACTGCGTTTTCAACCAGTGCGGCCGGGATCTCAAAGACGCTTCTCGCCAGTACGTCCGCCGCCAAGAACATGACGACGGCCCCCAGCGCAGACAGCGCCCCAACAATCACCACCCCAGTTACCGCCGTCTGGCGCAGTTCAGGCCACTCCTGGCGGGCATACGCCCCAGCCATGAAACGCACGTTGCCCATTGCCACCGGCATACTGAGCAGGCCGAGGTAGCCGGCCACGATCGACACAATGGCATAGATACCGTAAGCATCATTACCCAACTGTGAGACAATGTAGGGCACCGATACAAAGGCCAAGGCAATCGGCCATACCCACCCAATCAGGTTGAAAAAAGTATTTCGCGCCAAACCCTGAGTTAAGGCGACGGTTTTGGAAGGATACGCTGTCAGCGTCTGAGCTTCATCAACCATTTTGTCCGCACTTCCTTGCACTCCCCAGCGATTCACCTTCGATAGTGATTCTTAATCGGCGGCCGCCAACCATTGTCAAACACCTATGGCAAGGTTTTCATCCCTGGCAGATTCTGTTGCCGCCTGTACCCATTTCCTCCACCACAACGATGACTCGCCACTGTCCCTTACTAACTGTTCAGGAGATAACATCCAGGTCATCAATGTCAGGCAAGCCCGCATCCTCTCTGGTCACCACCCGGGGCCAGTGCCGCTTATAGTGCGTGCTGGCAAGCTGCTGCGCCACGTGCGCAACCTTATCGGTTGCGTGGCCGGTTTCCCTGGCAATCCTGTTGACCAGCGTCTCTGTTTCAGTCTCTAGCCAACGCCTTGTGCCATCAAACTTGTTCTGCAGCAAGCGCACAATCACCCGGTCCAGTTCATCGTACGGCAAGCCCAACTGATCCTCATCTGTTCCACCAGGGATAACATCAAGCCCGTCGGTCGGCACCGCCTGGAGCGATTCTTCCGGCACGCCCAGCGCTTCGGCAATGACGTACTCCTCCAGGCCCTTCCAAACATATTGGATCGGCGAGAAGTCGCCGACGTCCCCGTTCAGCGTCCAGAAACCCATCCACAACTCAGACAAATTGTCGGTGGAGACCACCAAACCACCCGTCAGTTGCGCAATGTGGTAAAGCGTGATCATGCGCAACCGCACCTTGATGTTGCCCGCCGCTCGGGCCTTGCGCTGGATCATGCGCTTGAGCAAGTAGTCGTCCCTATAGTCCTGTACGACCTGGATCAATTGATCTTGTAACGCCCCGGCTGAATAATATCGCGCCATAAGCGCATGATACTCGGGCGTCAGGTCTACCTTGATCCAGGGTATCTTGAAGTGATCGAGCACCAACCGGGCGATCCGCTGGACCTCCGGCTTTGACTCACACGGCATCAATACACCGATCGGCTTCACTCCTTCCAGGTCGCTGAGCAACCCGGCGATGACAGAGCTATCCAATCCTTCAGACTTGCCAAAGATGGCATACGTAAGGTTGTTTTCGCGAAAGTAGGTCTGGATGGCGCTGCGTATTTTCTCAACAGTCTCAGGAGCCTGCTCATGAGTAAGAGTGTATGTCATCTCAATCATCTCCTCGTCTGAATATCGTTGACTACAATAACAAATGGGCCTCGAATTTCAGTATAATCCAGCCTCTGCAATTAGTAACCACCAACCTTTGCCCAAAGGCCCATTCCGTTGCCTTATTCATTTGACTGATCGTTGTTCCATAACTTCTTTAATCGGGCACTGTTGGCCTCGTCGTCAATGTCAATGCCGAGCGGGACATAGCGGACGTGCGATACTGGTTCAAGTTTTTGACGTAAGATGCGCCAGCAATCATACACCACAACCGGCGGGTTCTTTTGCGGAAAGTCGGCCGGCTGCAGGGCACGGAACTCAGGGTCGGGGGTGGTAATCACGACGGCGTCCGCCTGCTGCAGGCACGAAGCCACATTTTCCAACATAACCACTTTGTCGGTCAATTCATGGCGGGCCATCTCGTTTGCCAATGGGTCGTATCCTACCACACGCACGCCCGAGGCGGCCAATGCACGCGCCAGATACATTCCTTGTGACTCTTCCACCACGTGCGAATGTGGCTTGTACGCCAGCCCCAGCACGGCCACTGTATCCCCACGTTTGATGAGCGAGCCCAGATATTCTGCCAGCTTGTCTGCCAACGAACGGTTCAACCGATCGGTTGTTTCAGCCAGACTCGCTTCGTACCCCAGGGCGCGGGCAATAAAACCCAGCGCCACATTATCACGGGGGAAACAGGGTCCCCCGTAACCCAGAGCACCGGTCAGATATTTGCGACCGATGCGCGTATCCAACCCCAGGGCGTCGCTGACCACATCTACATCGCCTCCTGGAATGCGCTCGCACAGACCGGCCAGCATGTTAGCAAAGGTAATCTTGGTGGTGATAAAGGCATTCAGTGCAATTTTGGTCAGTTCTGCGTTCTCTATACTCATCCGCTTGCAGGGCGGATCGTTCTCCATAATCTCGGCATAGCAAGCTTCCAGTTGGCTACCCGCCCGCTCATCGAATTCCCCCACCAGAGTAAAGTCGGGGTTGAGAAAGTTATGGATCACGCTGCCCAGGGCAATGAACTCCGGGCTATAGCACAGCCCAAAATCCCGGCCACAGACCTTGCCCGATTCCCGCTCCAGGACCGGCAGCAGCCCATAGCGCGTTGAGCCAGGAAGCACCGTGCTTGTCAGAACCACGTTATGATAGCCGTCCTTTTCCGCCAATGCGCGACCGATCTCACCAAAAGCCCACTTGGCATATTGCAGTGAGAACGCTCCTCGTTCGTCACTCGGTGTGGGCACGATAACGAACGTCACATCTGAGTTCAAGATGGCTTCACGGTGGCTGAGGGTCGCTCGCAGCCGCTTCCGATGGGCCGCGATTGTCTCTTCCAGGTTTGTCTCCTGTACCGGTGCGTGGCCAGCGTTCAGCAGGTCCACGGCACGCTTATTGATATCCACGCCGATCACGTCGGGACCTCGGCTGGCAATAGCCGCTGCCATACTGGCGCCCAGCTTGCCAAGCCCTACTACGGAATAGGTTCTGCTCATTGTCAAATCTGTCCTTTCAAGAAGCGAGCGCATGCGTTGAGTCCGAGTGCAATCGCAGCCGCTGCTCCAAGTGTGGCCACTTTGCCCTCATGCAGATACCGAGTCAGACTGTGCAAACCGATGAACTCAACCTGGATTTCCTCCAGATCGTCGGGGCCAGGTTCGGCCGCGGCACGTAGCCCATGGGCCAGGTAGATGTGTGCCTGGCCGCAGCCACGGTTGCCGTCAACAGTGAACGAGCCCAGGTGTCTCCATATATCAGCCTGATAACCCGTCTCCTCAAGCAACTCTCTCTGTGCGGCAGCCAAGGGAGTCTCATCTGGCATCACGTAACCTGCAGGTAAGCCAAGATTGATATTTCGCGGTCCGTGTTTATAGTGCCAGATGCCGATCACCTGATCGGCCGCGGTTAGCGCGAACACAACCACGTAATCGGGCTGCTCCAGCCTATAGTAATCGCTCACCAGACGTCCATCTGGCAAACGCACCGTCTCTCTCCAAAGCTGGAGCCATGGAGCAGCATCCACCACTTGCTGGCGATGAACGATCTCCCAGAGCTGCAGTCCCTGGCCGTTTTCGGTATTCACCAGTCCTCGGCTCCTATCTTGGATGCACGCGACAGGCAAAAACAACCGCCCTCAAGACACCTGGCTATGCGTCAGCGCTGCCACTGCATCGTCATCTGAAGCCGTTTCCAACCTGACCCGGACCTGTTCCTCAATCCAGGCATAGGTGCGGGCCAACCCTTCCTCCAACGAAATCTCCGGGTCCCACCCCAACACCTGGCGCAGGCGGGTATTGTCGGAGTTGCGCCCCCGAACACCCTGAGGACCTGGCACGTGCTTCTTCACAATCCTAACACCAGCAACGTCGGCGATGATGTCTGCCAGTTGGTTGATAGTGACCAGGCGATCCTGGCCCAAGTTAAGCGGCTCGCGATAGTCCGACTGCATCAGCTTGTAGATACCGGTTGCACAGTCGTCAATGTAGCAGAAAGAGCGGGTCTGCTCACCATCTCCCCAGATCTCGATTTCAGGATTACCGGTCAACTTGACCATTGCCACCTTGCGGCATAGGGCAGCAGGCGCTTTCTCCCGGCCACCGTCCCAGGTTCCCAGGGGACCAAAGATGTTGTGGAAGCGCACGAGGCGGGTCTCGATGCCAAGATCCTCCCGGTAGTGGGTGCACAACCGCTCGGTGATCAACTTTTCCCAACCGTAGGCATCTTGGGGCTGGGCAGGATAGGCGTCCTCCTCTTTGAGCGGTGTGACGTCGGTATCTTCCTGCAAATACTCGGGGTAGATACAAGCTGAGGACGTGAAAAAGTAACGCTGGACGTCGTTCTTGTGGGCTGCGTCCAGGGTGTGGATATTGATGAGCAGGTTGTTATGCAGGATTTGTGAGTGGTTGGACGAGATAAAGCCCATGCCGCCCATATCAGCCGCCAGGGCGTAGACCTCATCCACGCCACGAGTGGCCTGGAGACAGTTATCCCAGCGTCGCAGGTCGAGCAATTCGAATTCGTCAGCGTCCGTGGGGCTGAACTCTGGGTGTTTGATGTCTACACCCCGTACCCAATACTCTTTCTTCTTCAGATACGTGACCAGATGGTGACCGATGAATCCCCCGGCACCTGTAACCAGAATCCTTGTTTGTTCCGACATTGATGCAATTCCTCCTTAGGTTAAGAACGGTAGCTACTATTCTTCTATCAGTGTGAAACTTACCTCCACCAGTCCGCTGAGAATAGCCAGATACTTCTGTTTCTGGATATGCCAACCTAGTTTCTTTAGGATGACCTGTGCACTGTACACCTTCTCACGTGCCAACTGGGGATCAGCATAGCAGATCCTAACTTGCTCAGCAAAACCTGTAACGCTCCCTGGTTCAAAGAAGAAGATGCTACGTTCAAAATAATGTGCCATTGTCTTTGTTCGAGATGCCACCACAGGGAGACCCATCAGCAGCCACTCCAATACCTTGGTGGACAAGCACAGATGCGAGAACGAACTCTGATCGATAGGGGATATGCCCAAGTCTGCCGCCAAGACAATATCAGGAACTTGCTCTAGCGGAACGGGGCGCCGGAACTCGACCAGAGATTCCAGGTTCAGGGACTGCACGAGTTTTCGCAAGCAAGGCAGATGATCCCCTTCACCGACTATTACCAACCTGATGTCAGGAATCTGATGTCTTAAGACTGCAAGACCTTGAATGGCTATTTCCAGTCCATGGCGCTCCCCTACGGTTCCCGTGAATAGCAAAGTAAAGGGCTGTCCCTTCTTAGGCCCGCTAGGTGCATGCCCCCTCTCTTTTCTGCCAAACAATCTCTCATCCGGAGTATTCAGGACGACCGATACCTTGTCTGGTGGCAAGCCCCGCTCAACAAGCAAATCTCTCATCGGGTCGTGGACGGTGAGCACGTGATCAGCAAACATCCAACTCAGTCTCTCCTGAAAGCAAATGATTCTGATCATCAAGTGTGATGAATCCGCTTTGAACTTTGACATGTACAGTTCGGGCATAGGATCACGAGTATTCAAAACGATCGGCCTGCCGAAAAGCTTGGGAAGCAGTGCTGAGAACACCAGGAAATCGGGAATCGTGTGAACTTCGATGACATCGTATCTTTTCCAGGCGAACAGAAACGAAACAAGGAAAAATGCACAGGTAAAGAAGCCAAAATACTCAAACAGATACCTGGCTGCACCTCGTCTTTTTCGAGATATGGGTGCTCTGTAGATGCTCACGCCGTTGTGTATTTGCCGTACCGACTGCCCAGGCGCCCGCAAACATATCACATCGACCTGACCACCTGCTTCCACGATGGCCTTTGCTTGTCTTTGTGCCACCGGGTCGCTCAGATAGTACTGCCGAACTACCATACACGTTTTCATAATACGAAACAGCTGTATAACTTTCCTCAAGATACGTGCTTTAGTGACTTAACGAGTTTGATTGTTTTTTCCTCTATTCTGGCCAGGTCTTTCGCGTTTGGTCGACCCCTAATATCTCCCAGTCTACCTCTAATGCTTCCTTCTTCCCATCCGTGAAATTCTCCAACGATGTACCACTCATCCTCAACTTCAAAACCAAGGTGTTCGACGAATTGCCGTAGGTACTTCCCCGCGGGCAACGCTTCGTTTACCCCGATACGAGGACCTGAAAAAGTGACGAAAACCAATGCATGCTTCCCGGGAATCTTATGAGCTGGCAGCCTCACTTCCTTACGCTTTCGATATTCGTTTCCCTTTCCCAGAATGAACTTCATTACTGGACGCGGTGGAAGAGAGTGGATCACAGGGCTACCAAAACACACTAGATCATAGTCATATAGATCTTCCTTCAAGGCTTCTGAGACCTTTTTTGTGATTACCTCCAGGCCTTCTTTACTCAAACCTTGCTGAATAGCCAGCGCGACCTTCTCGGTATTTCCAGTCTGAGAGAAGTAGATAATCAATGCTTCGCCGGTTCTGAAAGCCTCGCTCAACACTGGCTGAAATGTCATGGCTCGTCTGATTCCCCACCCCAAAAGTTCTCTGAGTTCTTTGGGGATTAGGTGGCAACGTGTTGCGGAAAGATAGGGAACTCGAAAAAATGGAATTCGAAGAGCGAATGAGAGTAGACTCACTATGAGTTGCGGCAGGAAAGGGGAGTGCATCCAGTGCCGCAATTGGAAGCTACGGTCCATAGGTGATCTCAACTTCTGCAGCACTCCTAGCTGGAATGTACAAATCCAACACAAGTGTATCGCTCTCGACTCGAAAAGGGAACTCTGCGCCATTGATGGTTAGGCTGGCTATAGGGACGTTAAGGGTCTCCTCTTTCTGAAGATGATAGGTTTTCCCCTGATTCGATGTGTTTATGATTATCACGTGATTGCCATACCACTTCACATCTATGCTGCCATCGTCGTTTCTCTTCTCCAGATACAGGTGTTTCACGATATAGTCCAGACTGTGCCATTCCACGGCGATAGGCAATTGATTGATGGCATCAGCGGTTTGGTTGAAGCCGTCTAGTCCATGCCTGAAAACCTCGTCGACGTGCGAGAATAGCAGTATCGGCTTTCCGATAAAAAGGTTAAACAAGAGCCATTGAAACTCCGGCCCTGAAAGTCCCCCGGGTCCGACTCCCCTACGCCAAATTGCGGGGAAACTACCATAGTTCATGACGGCTTGATACATATCAAAATCAAAGTTATCTCCTGGTTTGGAACCTAACGGGATATTGTCTGAATTAATTGTGGCATTGTAGTTGTTGGCCTTTAGCCATACCAGTGTGTCGGCCGGGGAGATGCCGTATGGGAAGATCATGATCTTCCCGTAGGGTATGCCTGTCAATCTCTTGTGCTCCTCGATCCGCGTCAGCCCTTCGACGATATCAATTTTTTGCTCCCTAAGCGGGCGGGCTGGATATGGGTCAGTCTGGGAAATCTCATACTTGTAAAACTCGTACGGATCATCGTTATTTCCATGCTGAACGATTGAGAGGTAGTCCGGGTTTGTGAGAAACAAGTGTGCTACAAGAGAATCTGTTCGGTCATAGTTTATCGGAATGAAGGCAATCGTTGTATGGAAATTGTGCTCCTTCATCTGCGCCAGTAGTTCTGCGTATCGGATGCCAAACGAATGGTCTCGCAGCGCCGGATCATCAATGGTCAAATTGGCAAAGGTGTAATCGCTGTGCCAAACCTCATCACTCAGCGCGAACCGGAAAGCGAACATCAGGGGGCCAAGCTCTGAAAAGGTACAGGGTTCGTAGGCATAACGCATGGGAGCGTCATCAAGGACGTTTCCATAGGGATCACCTGCACTCACAAGGATCGAACCGGCCCCAGCCTGATAATGCACAAAGATGGGATAAATTGTACCTGCATCGTCAATTGATGAAATTACAGCAGGTGCTGATAGTGGCTTGCCCAATATGATCGCAGAATCTGGTTGGGCAATCTGCGTGCAAGATATGACCTGTCCAGTGAATGCCCCGGTCAGATCAGGCATCTGGTCGGAGATATACCAGTCTGCACGAGAGTCTTCCGGTGCTTTTGCACCGAGCACCACGTTATCCGTCAAGAACTCCAAGTTAGGATAGCTCTTCTGACCTTCCTCATCAACCAGTTCTGCCACCAGCAGGTTCGTACCCTCTACCTTGACAGCCTGCTTGATCAGATCCAGTTCGTCTGGTGAGACCAGGGAGGGCGCTTCTAATGTTTGGGCGCTGATCCCTATTAGCTTGAAATAGTCGTCACGACCGTCCCTGAGCAGGTCATCGGTCAGGGGAGTCTTACTGAGGTCAAGCTGTTTATAGCCAACCCCGTAGTAGCGCGCTAGCTGGCGGAAGTTGATATTGAAATCTTGCTCGTAGGCCGAATCATAAAGCAGCAGCACGTCATCCAAGTCTTCGCCCTTTTCCTCCGCAGCGTGTATGGTTTGCGTAATGGAAACGCCAACAGGCGAGGCAGGTGTTGGCTCTAATGTTTGCCTGGTTGCACTGTCCTGAGCAGCGTTAGGAGTCTCCACATTGGAAAGTGCTATCACAGGCGTGGCCAGATCAACCTGGGGTGCATCGGAACCCGAAAGTGTAATCACTGTGGAAATGCTTGGGCCTTTGGTAAGTACGAACACTAATAGACCACAGGTTATGCCGGTAGCAAGACTTACGAGCAACTCCCTTCGCTGCATGTTAACCACAACTCTTTCCTTCCTTGCTCGTTGGTAAGGGTTCTATTCGTTAGCCTGGAGACGGCTTCTTCTAAAGTAGGAGCGCACAAGGGGCTTGGCAACTTCTGACAAGGGCAGATGACGACGATAGAGCTCGGTTGCTAGCCGCTGCAGCACCCCACTCCATCCCAATCGGCGAAACTTGACCCATCGCTTCCTCGTTCCACCTTGCTCATCGGGCCACTTGGCAGTCATTCGTTGGAAGTTTCGCCAGGCTATCTGCTCGGCCACCCTGCTTGGACTGACCCCATTTTGTTCAGCCAAGGTAAGTAGATACTTCACCTTGCTACCCAACTCAACATCGAAGATACGGTTAATGTCATCGTCGCCGAACCCAAACCAGGCAATGGAACTACTGAGGCCTCCCCCACAGTTGGCAACGAAATCTGGGATATATAGAATACCCCTGCTGAATAATATCTCCTCAGCTTCACTAGTCAGGGGTATATTGGCACCTGGCACAATGACTTTCGTCTGGACCTGGGCTGCGTTTTCGTTGTGGATTGTCCATGGCCCGGCACAAGGGATCAAAAAATCTGTAGGCAAGGTTAATAGGTCGGCTTTCTCAAGGCGCTCTGCGTCAGGATAGTGGTGCACTAGCTCATCCCCCACCTGTTCCTTGAGCGTTATGAGCCTATGGACGTTCAACCCCCTCGGATTGTAGATCGCGCCTTCCAGTGTGCTGACTGCAATAATACTGACTCCAGCGGCATCCATAAGCCTGGCAACGTTGACACCCACCTTGCCAAAACCTTCGATTGCCGCGATGCTCTGAGACAGATCCAGGTTTAGCACAGTCGCCGCTTGGGTGAGAGCCATAAAGACCGAACGGGCAGTGTAGTAGCCGGTGTCAACTAGACATGCGTCGGCTGGCAAGCCGGCTGCTTGCCGCACAGTAGCTATGTCTTCTTCCGAAGTTCCTAGATCAGCCCCAGGGATATATAGTCCGCTTCTTAAAACGGGGCTCAAGATCCGTCCAAAGGCGGCCAGGCGGGCTTGCCTCTCGGCCTGAGGCAACCGTGGTGATGCCACCAGACCCGCTTTGGCTCCTCCCAGCCGCACATTGGCAAAGGCAAACTTCAAGGTCATAGCCCTTGCCAAATGGGCGACCTCATCTATTGTGACGTCAGGCTTCATCCGGATGCCACCGCCCGCCCTGCCGCCCACCGTGCGGTCAACAACCAAATAGCCTATTAATCCCAGTTCCTCGTCAGCTACCTGACAGGCTATCTGGGGCCGAGGATCCTCTAGCCAGTGCATGACAATTATTACTCCAGGGCCGTATCCGACGCATCCATAGGAGATTCACTTGAGAGTTCCCCCTCTATCTTAACCTCGGACACGAAATAGCGCAACTTGCCCGACTTTTCACGAGGGATTTGCTCCACGAATTCAAAGTCTACGGTAATAGCTTCTCCCAACTTGTCTCGAACGAATGTCGAGAAAGCATCTGTCACCAAGGATTCGCTGCCAGGTTTCGCTTCAATCTGGATGAAGAAATGGGACAGCGACCGCTGAAATACCTTGTACTGTCGAATGTTTTCGAACAGGATGCTGTTGCCGTGGGGCAAATGTAAAATGTCAGGATGCAGTGTTCTCCCGTCCTCGAGCCGAATCAAGTCCCATTCACGCCCAATAGAGACCTCCATCAAAGGCAAACCCCTGCCACAGGGGCAGAGTTGAACGCTATAACTACCTACATCCCCCACGCAATAGCGAACCAGAGGCATTCGGTAATTGTCCAGGTCTGTCACAACGATACTTGCCATTTGGCCAGGCTCGGCTGGCTTTCCGTTTTTGACAAACTCCACCAAAATGTTTTCGCTGGCCAGGTGCATCCCACCCTCTGGGCACTGGAAAGCTATGAGACCCACTTCGCAACACCCGTATTCGTTCACCACAGGGCAGCCAAAGACCGCTTCGATCATCTCCCGCTGATGAGGATACAGAACCTCAGATGTGGTGCATACCCCTTTTAGCCCCAGCACAAGCCCGTCTAGCCCGTCTTCTTTTAACAGGCCAGCCCAAGCATATGCGGCCGAAGTAAATCCGTATAGGAATCGCACCTTGGAACGCCGCATTTGATCATAGTAGTTGCGCATAGATTGCGGATTCAAATCATAAACTGAAAATAAGATAGTATTATCAACGAGGCGCCTCTTTAGTCTTCTGACCGTATGCATAGGCCCCAAACTGCCCACCAGCCAGGCGTGCCTTTCCCCCACATCCCACCCCCACCACCTCCTTCCCCTAGCTTGAGCCGCGAAGTGATATGCTGAGGCCAGCCTGTCTATCTGGACTTCAGTGGGCATGCCAGAGGAACCGCTGGTCCTGTCCGTGACAAAAGGACGCCTTCTGTCTTGGGCCACCATTTGGGGCCGATTATGCCTTAGCTCTCGCTTGGTCAGAAGGGGCAATCTACGGAAATCGTCCATATCTTTGACATTCTCTGGCTTTATGGCAAGTCTGTCAAAGAGGGCATGGTAATATGGTACATTGTCGTAGCAATGGGCTAACAATTCCCTCAGCTTTCTCCATTGCAAATCCTGGAGTTGGGATGGCGAGTGCCATTGCGTGCGTTCCAACTCCTGCAAGCAGTCCAGTACTCTTTCCCCGATGATCCTTCGGTACAAAGGGAAGGTAATGTTTCGTACAACCCACGGATGCATCGCAAATACCTCCCAAGCGTGACTGTTAGGCCACCTTATGCATCGCTCAAGATTGTCCCGATAACCTCGGCCCCAACATTGGATAGTTGCTTCAGGGCCTGTTGGATACCTTCAGTGGTGGTCTGGCCCAGCCGAACCACCAAAAGCACGCCATCCACTGCCGAGCTCAGCAGGCAAGCCTCGGGAGCTGTGAGCACTGGCGGTGCGTTGATCAGCACCACATCCGCTTTATCACCGAGGGACTGGATCAGCCTACGCACTTGATGCAAGTCCGATTGAGTCCAAGGCCCATCCTCCTTCGGGTGAACCGTCATCAACCTGACCTGAGGGACTTCGGTCTCTTGGACTAAAGCCACAATCGCTGCTGTCGCTGGTAGGAGGCTCTCATGTACTTCAGTGAATTGCTGAAGCGCGGTTGCCAACTCTGGCTCGTCGGTCGCGTCAAAAAGCTGACCCAGCTCTTGTTTCTGTAAACCCACTTCGACCACAATGGCAACCTGGCCAGCTTCCGCCATACACATCGCCAGGTCCTTGATGATTTGGGCTTTGCCCGCCCCAGAATCCACACTTGTCATCAAGAAAGTTCGTGCTCCCCTATTAACCACTGACGCCAAACTGGTTTGCAACAGTCTATACACGGGGTCAATCACGTGCCGACCGTTAGTCCCTATCCTGGTGCTGACATGACGCTTAGATCTGCTGGCAGGAACTAACCCTAACACAGGTGTCTCTGAAATGGCCTCTATCTGATTGGGGCTATAGACTGTAGTGTCCAGGTTCTCGAACAAAAACGCTAGCACAAGACCTGTCATTAAACCTATAGCAATGGCACCTGCCATAATGACGATGGGACGCGGCCGTACAGGGGCGGTAGGTGTGGTCGCAGGCTCCATCAGCGAGATGACATTGCCACCCGTGGCTTCAGCAATACGAGCCTGTTCATACTGCCTGAGAAGCATGGATTGAACATCTTCCTTGAGCCGGATACTTCTAGCCAGACTGCCTATCCGATCCAAATCAGAAGGTGTTTGCTCAAGCAGTTTATCGTATTCTGCCTGCATTTCCAGTATTTCCTTCTCGACCCGGTCCAGTTCTTCGCCCAAGGTTGCCTCGGCGCTTATCGCGCTTTCGGACGATAGCAGGTGGTCTTTTGTCATAAGCGCCTCTGCTAGAGCATTGGCGACTTCCGTTGCAAAGTGGGGATCAGAGTCCTCAACTCGCAACTCGATCAGCTCTGTGTTTTCAATGATGTTCGCCTCTATCTGCTCTGCCTTTGGTGGTGCCGTTAGACCTAGCAGCAGTTTTGTTTGCTCTAGTACAGGTTTACTGGTTGCCACCCGGACATACGTATTGCGCAACTGCTCGGCATACAGGTAATCAGTATAATCGAATTCGGCCCCGGGAATGGGAGCGATTCGCACAGTGGCCGTGGCAACGTAGACTGGGGACGAGAAAAAGGTTCCAATCGCGGCTGTCGTGACGGTCATAAGCAAGGTCAAAAAAATCACCCACTTACGCCGCCATAGAATATCCAGATACTCACGAATTTCCATGTGCGTCTCTCTTCCGTCCAGTTTATATGGCTTGCTCTTCCCCACCTAAGTACACGATTGACTTCTCCTCGGCACTATGTACTGCCATTTTATGACCATCGAACCCGTTTGTCAACCTTCTGCGCCGGAGCGCGCTCGGTTCGGCCTGGCTCCATACCAGTCGCCTTGGCTATTCGTCTAGCAGGTTGTCGGAGTAAAAAGTGCCGTCCCTAAATTCGTGGCTTTTCTTGGCAAGACGTGTTCTCTCCGACAGACTGCTAGTGAATACTATTCCAGCCCGTGCCTGAATTTGATACGGCTCATGTCATTTCAGGCTGCTTCATTAGAGGGACTGTGTGAATCCTTGATCACCTGCGTGGTCACGAACTGCACCTGCTCGTCTGTCATCTCAGGGAACATGGGCAGTGAGAGAACCTCATCACACAACTGCTCCGTCACCGGGAACTGCCCCCGACGAAATCCACTCTCCGCGTAGAATGGCTGCAAGTGGATCGGCACCGGGTAATGAATCGCCGTGCCAATACCTTGCTCTCGCAGATGGGCCTGCAGCGCATCTCGCTGCGGCGTCCGCACTACGTAGAGATGGTATACGTGCACCGAATCCGGGGCTTCGACCGGCGTAACGACGCCGCTTCCCGCCAAGAGTTTGGTGTACAACGCAGCGTTGCGGCGGCGCGCGTCTATCCAGCCCTCCAGGTGGCGCAACTTGACGCGCAAGATCGCGGCCTGGAGTGTGTCCAGCCGGTGGTTGAAGGGCGGCAACTCGTGGTAGTATTTCTCCTTCTGACCACAGTTGCGCATGGCCCGTATTTGCTCGGCAACCTGTGCATCGTCGGTCACCAGCATCCCTCCGTCGCCGCAGCCGCCCAGGTTTTTGGTGGGATAGAAACTGAAGGCAGCCGAGTGGCCCAGCGAACCCACACGACGACCTTTGTAGGTCGCACCATGGGCTTGGCACGCATCTTCGATGACGACCATGCCGTGCTTATCGGCCAGGTGCAGGATGGCGTCCATCTCGGCTGGCAGACCATAGAGGTGCACCGGGATGATCGCCCGTGTGCGCGGCGTGATCGCTGCTTCGATCTGCGCCACGTTTATGTTGTAGGTGGTCGGGTCCACGTCCACCAAGATAGGCCGCGCTCCGGCAAAGGTGACGGCCGCCGCCGTGGCGATGAACGTATGCGCGGGGACGATCACCTCGTCGCCGGGGCCGATCCCGAAGGCTAGCAGGCTCAGCTTGAGCGCGGACAGTCCGCTGTCCACGCCCACCGCGTAGCGCGTGCCGCAAAACGCTGCAAACTCTTCCTCGAAACGGATGACGTCCTCCCCCAGGGCAAAGTCGGCCCGTTCCATCACCCGCTGCATGGCCTGATTGAGTTCATCCCAAAGGGCGCGATGCTGCGTTTTCAAATCAACGAAAGGGACGTTCACGGTCAGCTCCTTTCCAACAATCTCAATTGTACTTGCCAGAGGCTTTCATGTCAAGGGCGGGGTTGCTTCAAGGCAAAGCACGATTGAGGATAGCCTGTATTTTTGCAGGGACACCAGCCACCACCGCGTCGTCCGGCACATCTTGGGTGACCACACTGCCGGCTCCCACCATCGCGCGTTCACCTATCGTCACGCCACACATAATCGTGGCATTGCTGCCAATAGAAGCGCCCTGTTTTACCAGCGTGGGGATGCACGCCCAATCCGCTTCAGACTGCAATTCCCCGCCGGCAGTAGTAGCGCGCGGGTATTTGTCATTGATGAATATCACCCCGTGACCGATAAAGACCTCATCTTCAATCGTCACCCCTTCACAGATGAACGTGTGGCTGGAGACTTTGACCCGACGCCCTACCTTTACTCCTTTCTGGATCTCCACGAAGGCACCGATCTTGCTCTCATCGCCAATCTCACAGCCATATAGGTTGACAAAAGCATATATTTTCACATCTTGCCCCAATTTTACGTCTGGGGCAATGCGTACAAAGTCACTCTTCATCTTTGGACATGCTCCCTTTTATGCGACGGCACGCTCATGCGTCTCTTCCCTCTCAAGAAAGATCATCTCCTGCCCCCCACCGTTTTGCAGTGACCGCTCAGCCATCTCCAGCACCCTGACCACTTTCAATCCGACTCGACCGCTGCTTTGAGGTTCTGTTTGATTGGCGATACATTCCAGAAAGTGCTGGCACTCCAGGCGGAGTGGTTCGACGAAGCGGATGTTGGGAATCACCACGTCACCGTAACGGTAGCTGCACTGAAATTCACCAAATGTGTCCGTGTATTGAGGTGCCTCTACGCCTTTATCATAGATTTTGATCTTTTCCAGGGCCTCTACGTCATCGTAGACCACCATCTTCCGGCTGCCGACGACGGTAATACGTCGTACCTTGCAAGGGTCGAGCCAGCTTACGTGAATGTGAGCCAGAATCTCATCCGGGAATAGCAAGTTCAGGTAGGCGACGTCATGCTTACCTTTGAAAATATTGGACATACCATAGACGCTGACACCGACCGGATCGCGGCCAAGAATATATAGCAGGATCGAAATGTCGTGCGGAGCCAGGTCCCAGAGTACGTCCAAATCGCGTTGAAATAGTCCCAGGTTCACCCGCACCGCATCAACGTAGTAAACCTGCCCCAGTTCGCCGCTTTCGATGATCTCCTTTAGCGCCCGTACGGCCGGGTTGTATTCGAATGTATGCCCTACCATCAGGGTCAAGCCCCGTGTCTCAGCTATTTCGATCAACGTTTCGGCGTCTTGAGTATTCAGCGTCAGAGGCTTCTCGACGAACGCGTGCATGTCGTGTTGCAGACAATCCCGCGCAATGCGGAAATGAGTGGCCGGCGGCGTTGCCACCGCAATGGCGTCCAGTTCCATAGCAAAAAGGTCTCGGTAGTCCTTTGTAATCTTGATTCTGGGATAACGAGACTTGATATGTGCAAGCCGATCTTCGTCAAGGTCCGCGACAGCCACAACGTTCGAGGTGGGTAACTCGACGAAGTTACGGATCAGATTGGGCCCCCAGTAGCCACATCCGATGACACCCACATTGATGTGATCCATGTCTCTCCTCTCTTTTGCGCTAAACCGCCCCTTTTCCAGACAATACGGCGAGCGGTGTCTTTAGCAGGATCTTGAGATCCAGCCAGAACGATTGACGTTCGATGTACTCGATGTCTAACTTGACCATTTCGTCAAAGTCGGCCGAGCTCCTTGCAGTCACTTGCCACAACCCGGTAAGGCCTGGTTGGGTCTGCAGCCGCCGGCGATGCCAGGACTCATACTCGTCCAGTTCATAAGGGATCGGTGGCCTTGGACCCGCCAGGCTCATGTCGCCCTTGAGCACGTTCCACAGTTGCGGCAGTTCATCCAGGCTGCTCTTGCGGAGAAATCTCCCCAGGCGAGTTACCCGTGGGTCGTGTACCAACTTGCAGACCTGGATGTCCTCGCCCTGCACTTTGACCATATTTTCATGATCATTGTGGATGAAAGCCGTAACAAAAGCCTGGTGCATAGACGGATCGGCGTTTGGGACCATCGAGCGGAATTTGTAGAGCGTGAACGTGGTCCGTCGCCAATAAGAGTACCCATCGCGGGTCCAGCGTCGTGCGCCGACCCGCTTCTGGGCAAAGATTATGGGCCATCCAGAGTCCAGGACGATCAACACAGCGATCAGGGCCATCAGCGGCGACAGGATCACCAGGGCAAGTGTGGCAATGGTTACATCCAGCACACGTTTGAAGAAATAGTAGGTGGCATGATCCCTGGCCAAGGGGCTAAGAGCGCGGGTGTCAAATCGTCGCAACAGGTTAAGGTTCACCTGTTGGTGAATAACCTGTTGGTGAATAACCTGTTGGTACGCGACTTGTTGGTACATCGGTTTTCTCTCCTGCCTGCCTCACTATTGCTCTGTCAACTCTGATTTGATGGTTGTAGTGGCGACTTCAGTCGCTTATTGAGCGGTGGAAACGACCAAGTCGTTACTACGAACCCTTCAAACCGGCTTGACAGAGTACTATGGGTACCCCGGCACACTAACCACACCGAGTCACCGTTCGGTGGTAATAGATGTAGCTGCCGTCCTGCTGTGCTCGATTCACAACCACGTCGATTGAGTTGGCTCTGACGTCGGCCAGTTGCTGGCAGGCAACCTGCTTCCTCCAGCACGGGGCCGCTGGTGGCGATTTGGGCGTAGGTGTTCATAAGCCGCTCGGCGTACATGTAGGACGTATAGTCGAGCGTCCCACCGGCGGCCGCCGCTACGCGCAACGTCGCAGCAGCCGTATACGTGGGTGTCATTGTGAATGTGCCTATGACGACGACGGTCACCGTCACGATAAGCGTGACAGCGATGACCCACTTTCGTCGCCAAAGAATCGCCAGATAGGTTGTAAGTTCCATCGGTCTTCTCCAGATGTCCAGCGCGCCTACAAGTGTAGGAAGTCCGGGCGGTTGTTGTATACGGGGTGCTCCGCCACCCGATGCCTCCAGCCCCGGTGGTACCGGCCACGCAGGGCTACTTATCTCAGGAATCTGAGTCTGTTATCGGCAACATATATAGGGTAGCAGATAAAGGTGAACGTGCGGTGAAGAATGCCTTGATAATTTGTTAGAATCCGCCCGCCTTGGAGCATCTGGCTGAGAGGGGCAGTAACGAAAGAGATCCGCTGGACCGTGGGAGGTCATGGGGGAGGAGGGGCAAACGTAGGGTGACAGCAGCGAGGGGGCGCTGAAACCAAATCAGGCTCACGGGCAGACATCTCCCCGTGAGCCCAATTAACCACGACCCAGGACTCAAGCACGTGCATTGGATGTTAGAGCCCGCCCTCGGTGAAGAGGTGACAGCGTCTGCAGATTGTGGTACAATGAGGCTGCACGGGGTGCTCCGCCACCCGGTGCCCCCAGCCCTGGTGGTGCCGGCCACGCAGGGCTGGTTCTTTCCGGAACCTGAGTTCCGTTGTGGTCCCCCTGCTGACAAACAGCAAGCCGCCACCCTTTACGCTTACAGGGACAGCGGCCTTTCGTTCCCTTACTCAGCCCTCCTTTCGCAAGAGCGCATCCTGGGAGGAACCCGTCTTGATGCATACCTTGTATTCCCGTCTGTACAAATACTATTTTACCACAAATTGTGTGGTTTGTCTGTAGGGAAAGTATGACATTTGTTGTAGGGAAAGTGTGACACTTTTTTGTAGGGAAAGTGTGACATGCCAACGTCGTGCGCCCATCAGCCCGAGTGGGGGTGGTTTTCATAATAGAACACGGATCAACACGGATCATACGGATGTACGCAGATAAAGATAAAAAATCTGTGAGAACCCGTTTCATTCGTGTGTATCCGTGTGCTATTTGGGCCTGTTTTGGGAAGAGACTGTAGTCACCTTCTTTCTTGACAACACGGGTAGAGGAATGGGACACGAATCAACTGGGGCAGGGTCTTATGGCCCTGCCCCTTGTCTATGCTATGGGTCTTGCGTACACCCCCGTGAATCCTGGCTATGCCCTAACGATTGTTGAGGATGAGCGGCAGGTAGACGAGGTTGGGTGGGGGTTCCGGGCCCAGTTCGGTAACCTCGAAAGGCAGCGCGTTGGACGTGTCACCGTCAGGCACAAGGAGGTTGGCCACCGTGACGTTGACCGTGCCCACCGTGGCGATGTCGGCGGCGCTGATGTCGGCCAGCAGTTGCGTGCTATTGACAAACGTCGTCGCCCGGGCCGAGCCATCCCACTGCACGGTTGAGCCGCTGACGAAGTTGGCGCCCTTGACGGTGAGCGTGAAGGCCGGGCCGCCCGCCTTAGCCGAATCCGGGCTGAGGCTGGTGATGATAGGTGCAGGGTTGGCGATCGTGAAGGGCATGGCGTTGGATGTGCCACCAGCAGGCGCGGGATTGATTACCGTGACGTCCACCGTGCCCGCCGTGGCGATGTCGGCGGCGGTGATGGCGGCGGTGAGTTGCGCGCTGCTGACGAAGGTGGTCGTCCTATCTTCGCCGTTCCAGTGCACGGTCGAGTCGCTGACGAAGTTGCTGCCGTTGACGGTGAGGGTAAAGCCTGGGTCACCCGCCGTGGCCGAGGCGGGGCTGAGGCTGGTGATGATAGGCCCGGGCCCGGGTTCTACCACCGTGATCTCACCATCCTGGGTGCTGGACGGGATTGGTACGCCAGCCGGCGCGCCTAACTGCACGTAGGTGAGGGTGATGGGGCTGGTCCCCATAACCTTGCCGCGCCAGGTGATGGTGACCAGGACTCCATCCCCACTCTGCGGCGGGCTGGGGTTCAGTTGGCAGAGGGCGTAGGCCAAGGTCCCGTTGTCATTGTCAACGGAGTTCTCGAGCAGCCAGTCTGGGCTGAGGAAGTCGCCCGGCTCTATCTGTACCACCTCCACCAACGTGGGGTCGAAGGCGATCTGAAACTCGAACACGTACAGATCGGTCACGTCCTCGACCAAGACATCGGTGATGCCAGTGCCTCCCAGGAAGACATCCTTTGAGGCTGGGGAGATGCTCACTGTCGCGGGCTCGTCGGCCCAGCCTATCGCTACCAGGTGACTGCTGCCGAAGAGAGACAGCAGTAAGCAGGCAACTATCAACTGTGTCGCCACCCGCAGGAGGGTCCAGCCGAGTCGTCGCCGGAGGGTACCCAGGCTATTTCGGATTCTGTTCATTTTCATTGCATTCATCGCATGCCTCTCTTAGATCCAAAGTTACTGTCTCCGTCTCCATAATGCCCATGCGCCCAGCCCTGCCGCGAGTAACAGCGTTCCCCCGAGTAAGCAGGCGAGGGCGACTTGCATCAGACCACTTGTCGAAATCTCTGACGAGTCCGAAGGTGAGAGCGGTGTGGGGGTTAAGGGCGGCGGCGTGGCTTCTGCCTCCGGAGGCGCAGGTTGGCTGGTTGATGTTGGAATGATGATGATTGTTGGCCGGACCGTGGCCGGTATGGGCGACGAAGTCTCCATTCCCTCTGCGACAGCCACTGCCGTCGAGATCAGGGTGGGGGCTGTCGTCGGCACACCCGCAGGTGTCGCCGTGCCGGGCAGAACCGAGCTGGGTGTGGCCGCAGACGGGTCCGTGGCTTCCAGAAGAGCCGTTGCAGGAGGTGTGGACGTTGTTGGTGGCACCGGAGTGGCGGTGGGCGTAGCGGTTGGTGTGGACGTCGGCGGCGCCGGGGTGGCGGTGGGCGTAGCGGTCGGTGTGGGGGTAGGAGTCTCCGTGGGCACAGTCGTCGGGGCGCTGGCTGGCGCGGGCTCAGCAGAGATTACGATCTGACCATCCTCGGCGCTGGCCTGGATTGTCATGCCGTCCTTCGCAGCCAGCAGCACGTGGGCGAAGTGTATGGGGCTCGTCCCCACGGCCTTGCCACGAAAGGTGATGACAGACAGGACACCATCCCCGCTCTGTGACGGGCGGCTGGCGCCCCATTGACAGAGGGCATAGGATATGGTCCCGTTATCGTTATCAACGGTGTTATCGAGCAGCCAGTCTGGGCTGAGGAAGTCGCCCGGCTGAATCTGGACACCGTCACTGTCGGGATCGGCGTCTACCACCTCCACCACCGTCGGGTCGAAGGTGATCTCAAACTCGACCCCGTAGAGGCCAGTCACGTCCTCCACCAGGATGTCCACCGCGCCTGTGCTTCCCGCTTCTATCTCCGGCGATAGGGGACCCGGACGCACTGTCACTCCCTCCTGCGCCCTGCTTGTGGTCGCCTGTCCCAGCCCAGACAGGCAAACCAGCAGGGTCACAGTCATCTGTATCACGTGTATCGCGACTGACCGGAGGATCGTCCGGCTCGGCTGCTTTCCCAGGGTGATCGGACCCCGAAGTGTCATCTGATCATTTCCTTATGGAGGTGGTGCCCCATCTTCGTGAGGCGCCACCTCCCCTATCTTGCCGTGGTCAAGCCAACGTCAGCCTTGATGGACGATGCTTGCCAGTGTTATGCCTACCATGCAAGCGGACCCGCCTTACCATAGTTGCCGCCCAGTATCGCGCAGTCCAGGATGTTCACCTTGTAATCATCGTTGATGTCGGCCCTGTAGTCACCGATGCCGGGGGGCGGGGGCTCGCTGTTGCCGAATTGAGAACCGACAATGGACGCATCGAGGCTGCCGACTCGGGCATTACCGTCGCAGTCGCCGCCGAGCAGCTTGACGAAGCCTGCATCCACGCTCCCGCCGGCTGACAACATGACATGGCCCGACGTCGACCTTTCGGCGTTCAGGTAGCGGTCCATCTCCACCTCTACGTCGTAGTCCCCTTCGACGACGAGGGTTATCTCCCAGTGACCGTTGAGGTCTGTGTAGCCGGGGTACTCAAAGCCGCCACCAGGCCCTCCGGTGATCGTGACCTTAGCGCCTGCATGACGTTCCAGACTCCCGCCGGAGACGAACCGACCCTGCAGTTCGACGTCGCCCGTCACGGTCCCGTGACCGTGTACGGTCAGCGTGCAACCTGTCTCGAGAGAGACCCCGAGTTCCTCGCCGTCTGGGTTGGATAGTATGGTGTTGACGAATGTGAGATTGCTTTCTCCGTCCGCAAGGCCCGTGAACGTGATCCTGGCCACCTGGGCCTGGGTGACATCCAGCGTCGTATCCGGTTGCTGCAGGAAAGCGGCGAACTCGATGGTGCCGTCGCTTCCAGTAGCCTGCACCACATTGGTGCCGACGGGCCACATAGACCCCTGCGTGACACTGACGTAAGTGAGAACAGCGGGATCATACGTCAGGTCGAACTCAACACCGTTGAACCCGTTTGACGTCATCATCACGTCGACGGTCACGTTCTCACCTTGTTCCACCCAACCGCCGCACGGGTCAAGCCACAGCGTCGCCAGGGACCACGGGCAGTAGTCCACGTTCTCGCTGACCTTGTCCCCTGGTTGCCCAGCAGGCGCTGTGTTCTTGTCGCATGTGTCGCAGTTCCAGCCTCCCTCGCATGGCGCCAAACATTCGGTGGATCCGGTATCGTCTAGCGGTCCGTATACAGAGCCCCACCAGTTGTTCTCGGCTTTGAGCGTGCCGGCTGCATGGTTGGTAACCCCGTAGGGGGTGTTGTTGTGGATATTGTTGAACTCAACTGTCACGTTCGCAACGTCAACGGTGTCCCTGATCAAGATCCCGGCGGCATCTGAGAACTTTGACGTACTCAGTGTGTTGTCACGCACGATGTTGCCACGAATCGTGATGTCTGTGACTGCCCAAGCGACATGGATGATCCCATTCTCGCTACCACAATTGTAGATCTCGTTCCCCTCGACAGTAACGCCACTCATATAGACAGATATGCCATCCTGAGTTATGTCGTGGATGATATTATCCTTGACCAGGACGTCTGTCTTGGTGGCGTCACTACCATGTTTGTCTCCGACTTTGATGCCGTCGTTTCCGCCGCTGCCGCTATCGCGCACAAGGTTGCCGATGATCTCCATGTGCTCAGCGTCATAGATGTAGATTGCCGCGTTCTCACCATGAATGCCCATCACCTCATTGTATCTGATGACGCCATATGACGAGTCATCGGCGATATTCAAAGCGTCGCCTGGATCGGCAATCCCGAACACATAGTTATACTCCAGCACCGCGTTGGTGGCCTTTTTGAGCTGCACCCCTTCATCGCCTCGTCCATCGTGGATGATGCAGTATTTGACGACGGCTCCACTGTGGGAATTGCTCTGCCTGATCATGTCTTGGGTGCCGGACTTGACCTCCAGGCCGTTGATGACGACGTTGTCAGCATCAATGTAGATGATCCTACCAAGTGTATGGACGCTGCCATCGATCACAGCCTCAGATGCGGAGCCAGGCGTACGGGTGCTGCCATATGAAGGCCGTGGATCGGCATCGGCCTGCGGTCCCTCAAGGACCAGGTTGTCCTCGTCGATGACGATGGTCGAAGCTGGCGTGTACGTCCCCGCCGCCAGGTTGACCGTGCCGGGCGAGTCGACCAGGTCAATGCCCTGCTGGATGGTCTTGACAGCGCAATTGGGGGCAGCAACGGTGCTGTAGTCGACATCAACAGTGCCAATACAGAGCGTATCGTCTCCCCCCGGTCGCACATAGATGGGCGACGCTGCCCGCGCTACTGGTAACGGCCTCAGGCCCAGCGCCAGTCCTACCAGCGCCAGCCAGGTCAACGCCAGCCTGAACTTCTTTGCATTTGCTCTCATTTTGATTTCTCCTTTGTTGATGGTTCTACAAGTTGAGCTCTATTTCGTAGGCCGTGCGTGACTTTGCACCTGCGCCAGTCACATATTCCAGTCCTCCGAGTCGTTTTGGCCAGACCCTGACTATAGGCGCATGGCCGTGACTATCTGCCTCTGGGGGGGTGGTGCCCCATCTATGGGGCACCACCCCCTATTTCTTTCGGGTGTGGCTAAGATTTGTGGTAGTGACGACTTTAGTCGTTCCAAGCGACTGAAGTCGCTACTACCTTCCACAGATATTAGCCAGACTCATTTCTTTCTTTGGTCAAACCAACGTCAGCCTTGATGGACGATGCTTGCCAGCGTCATGCCTACCATGCAAGCGGACCCGCCTTACCATAGTTGCCGCCCAGTATCGCGCAGTCCAGGATGTTCACCTTGTGATCATCGTTGATGTCGGCACGCATGTCACCGATGCCGGGAGTGGGATGGCTGTTGCCGAATTGAAAACCGACAATGGACGCGTCGAGGCTGCCGACTCGGGCATTACCGTCGCAGTCGCCGCCGAGCAGCTTGATGAAGCCTGCATCCACGCTCCCGCCGGCTGACAACGTGACTTGGCCCGACGCCGACCTTTCGGCGTTCAGGTAGCGGTCCATCTCCACCTCTACGTTGTAGTTCCCTTCGGTGACGAGGGTTATCTCCCAGTGACCGTTGACGTCTGTGTAGCCATCGTACGAGAAGCCGCCGCCAGGCCCTCCGGTGATCGTGACCTTGGCGTCTTTATGATACTCCAGACTCCCGCCAGCGACGAACCGACCCTGCAGTTCGACGTCGCCCGTCACGGTCCCGTGACCGTGTACGGTCAGCGTGCAAACCTTGGCGGAGGCCCCGAGTTCCTCGCCGTCTGGGTTGGATACTATGGTGTTGGCGAATGTGAGAGCGCTTTCTCCGTCCGCAAGGCCCGTGAACGTGATCGTAGCCACCTGAGCCTGGGTGACATCCAGCGTCGTATCCGCATCCTGCAGGAAAGCGGCGAACTCGATGGTGCCGCTGCCTCCAGTGGCCTGCATCACGTTGGTGTCGTACCCGTCCCACATGGACCCCTTCACGACACTGACGACAGTGAGAAGGCTGTCATCATACTCCAGGTCGAACTCAACACCATTGAACCCGCTTGACGTCATCATCACGTCGAGGGTCACGTTCTCACCGTCTTCCACCCAACCGCCGCACGGGTTAACCCAGAGGCTAGTCTGGCCGAAAGACAGGGCAGCAGTGCATTCTCCGCCAACTTCGGGGTAGTGGTTGCCACTGGAGTAGACCCAACCACCGCTACCGGCATCTTGAGTAGCGCCAAGCCAGTAGGTAGCGTAGTTGATCTCGGTCTGGTAGGTGGTCTGGTTCACTCGTGCGAGAGACATCACCGCGTAAGCAGTGGATTGCCAGTCTTCGTCGTCTGTGTTGGCTCCGTAGCAGTAGCTAAAGGCACCGCCAGGGTACTGGCAATCCAACAGCAAGGTCACCAGATCAGGAATCTTGTCCATATGGACATCAGCGGCCACGAACGCGTCAATGAGACCGCTTATCCCTAAGGAATACCAGTAGTAGTCTAGGTTGCCATAGAGGGGATCCCAGCCGTTGTTCTTGTTGGTTGTCAGATCGAAGTAGCCAAAAGGAGTCTGCTCATAGCTATCCTCATAAACTACTTCGGCCATGTCGTCCGCCGCCTGGGCATAGTCGTAGGTGTCGGAGGGATAGCGGTCCTCCAACATCTGTGCCGCAACTACCCATGCTCCGATATCCCAGGGGATGATCCCGTTTTCATATCCTTGCCCCGCGCGGAGATCACGTATGTACTCAGCAAGGCCCGTAGCCGTAACGTAGGTGGTTATTTTGGCGTCAAACTTGGTTTTGGCAGCAGCCTTGTAAATGTCCGCTGTCACTCCGGTCAGGTCCTGGAACCGCATCAGGAAGACAAGGTCGGCAGCCGAATCGATGTCTGCATCTCCGATCATGTACGTTGCAGCATCCTGCATGGCCGTCATGTACGACGCATCGCCCGTTTCCAGGTAGGCGTAGTACAGTCCCATTGCCGTGGCACCGTAGAGGTTCGTCGAGCTTGCATTGGCGGAGTGGATGAAATTGGGAAAAGTTAGGACCCAGTCCCAACCACCGTCCTGGGGATCCACATCCGGGTTTCCATTCTCGGCATTGTTTTCCGTCACGTCTGCCTGTGCGTGCTTCAGATAATAGGCGCCGGCAATCAGTGCGGCGTCCACGTCAACCGGATGGGCAGCAGCAGTAGCAGCCAAACTGACGCCGAGCGAAGAGGAACTCCCTGCAGTAGATTGTGACGTTGGTTCTGCGTCGAATGGAGATGCTATTGGATGATCGTTTTCGTCAGCCCACGCCGTCACCGTTCCAGCAGCCGCAACCAAAATGGCCACCACCAGTACCAGTGAGGTCAGCGCCAACCTGAACTTTCTTACATTCGTTCTCATTTCAGTTTCTCCTTTCGTGATAACTCTAGTCGTGCCGGATACCAATCGTGAGAGGAATTCTCCTCTTGCCATTTGAACTCTCCTTCGGTTCGCTTGCGCCCTCAGGGGGCCACGATTCGAACTGCTTTCCCACGAGAAATAATGTCCGTTCCCTCACCTCCTTCTCTTTCGCCAGTCCGCTGTGTTCCCCGTGCGGCGTCTTTGAGGAGGACGCACGGTCTGCTCCGTCACCCGATGCCCTGGCCCAGGTCGCGCCTACGCAAGCGGCCCGCCTGGGCCACCCATTTCGGGGCGGGCGTGATCGACGTCATCACAACAAAAAAAGGCCCACAGGAGGAAAATCTCCCGTGAGCCTGATGAGCCACAATGCCTGGTACCCAACGATGCGAATCAAACGTCAGCGCCCCAGGCGAAGAGGCGACAGGTGACAAGTCTATGCGTCTGTGAACTGCGATGTAGTTGGCCTGCATGAAGTGCTCCGCCACTCAATGTCTCCAACCCTGGTGGTACCGGCCACGCAGGGTTGCCTATCTCAGGAATCTGAGTCTGTTATCGCCAAGGTAATTATAGCAGATAAAGGTGAACATGCGGTGAAGAGTGCCTTGAAAATTTGTTAGAATCCGCCCGCCTTGGAGCATCTGGCTGAGAGGGGCAGTAACGAAAGAGATCCGCTGGATCGTGGGAGGCCATGGGGGCAAACGTAGGGTGACAGCAGGGAGCGGGCGCTGAAACCAAATCAGGCCCACGGGCAAACATCTCCCCGTGAGCCCAATTAACCACGACCCAGGACTCAAGCACGTGCATTGGATGTTAGAGCCCCGCCTTGGGCGCAGAGATGACAATGTCTGCAGATTGTGGTATAATGAGGCTGCACGGGGTGCTCCGCCACCCGGTGCCCCCAGCCCTGGTGGTGCCGGCCACGCAGGGCTGGTTCTTTCCGGAACCTGAGTTCCGTTGTGGTCCCCCTGCTAACAAACAGCGAGCCGCCACCCTTTACGCTTACAGGGACAGCGGCCTTTCATTCCTTTACTTAGCCCTCCTTTCGCAAGAGCGCATCCTGGGAGGAACCCGTCTCGATGCGTGGCTCGTATTCCCGTCTGTACGGGTACTATTCTACCACAGATTGTGTGGTTTGTCTGTAGGGAAAGTATGACATTTGTTGTAGGGAAAGTGTGACACTTTTTTGTAGGGAAAGTGTGACATGCCAACGTCGTGCGCCGATCAGCCCGAGTGGGGATGGTTTTCATAAATAGAACACGGGTCAACACGGATCATACGGATGTACGCACATAAAGATGGAAAGTTACTACTCAGGCATAACCAGGAACACAGAGATGCGCAGAGGATGCACAGAGTTTCACGGAGAGAAAAAGACCAAGTTCGCCCATAATACCATGTTTTAGCAAAGAATACAGCGTTTGCATACGGGCTATCTCCCTATCTCTGTGATTCTCTGTGTCTTCTCTGTGTAACTCTGTGTAACGACTGCTGGGCTGAGTAGTTACGATGGAGAATTGGGTTATTCCAGTTGGATCAGCCCGTTCCGGATGGCGAACCTGACGATACCGGGGATGTCGCTGATGCCCAACTTGCGCGTTATGCGGCTGCGGTAGGTGTCAATTGTCTTGCGGGAAACAGAGAGGGCCTCAGCAATCTCTATGCTCGAGTTGCCCTCGGCGACCAGTTGGAGAACTTCTCGCTCGCGCGGGGTGAGGCGCACCAGCGGGCCTATCGCTTCGGCGGCTTCGCGCTGGCGCACGTAGTCGTCAATCACTTTGTCCAGGATCTTCTGGCTCAGGTAGCGATGGCCGGCGTGGACGACGCGGACGGCTTTGACCACCTCGACGCCGGCCGATTCCTTCAACAGGTAACCACGTGCCCCGGCCTGCAGTGCCCGAAAGGCGTATTCGGTTGTGTCGTGCATCGAGAGAATGACGATCTGGGTCGCTGGGCAGGTTTCGTGGATCTGCCGGGTTGCTTCGTTGCCGTTCATCTCGGGCATGGCGATGTCCATGACCACTACATCGGGGCAGAGTTGTGGCACCTGGTGCACCGCCTCGCGCCCGTTGGCTGCGTGACCGACCACTTCGATGTCGCCCTCTGCCTCCAATATGAGACGCAGCCCGTCGCGGACGATGGCGTGGTCGTCGACCAGGAAGACGGTGATGCTCATCGTGCCACCTCCACGATGAGCCGTGTGCCCTGCTGGGGGCGGGACTCGATCCGACAGCGACCGCCCACTGCCCCGGCTCGCTCGGTCATGGTGAGCAGCCCCCAGCCCTGGTGTCCGTCGAGCCTGGTCCGCTGCGCGGGGTCGAATCCGACTCCGTCATCGGCGATGACCAGACGCACGATCTCGTCGTCCACGTCCACCGTCACGCTCACCTGCGTGGCTTGTGCATGTTTGGCGACGTTGGTCAACGCCTCCTGGGCGATGCGAAACAGCGCGTTCTCGGCCGGCGTGTCCAGCCGGGGGACTGGTTCCTCACCCTGCACCGTGACGGGGACCCCCGCCCGCGAACCGAACTGTTCAGCGTACCAGCGCAGCGTGGCCACCAGGCCGTAGTCGTCCAGCATCGGCGGCCGCAGGTCGGCCATCACGTCGCGGATGCGCTCCATTGTCTCCTCCACCAGTGCCAACGAATCGTCCAGGCGGGAACGCACCAGGTCTGTCGTCGCTTCGGGCATGTGCGTCCGCACCAGGTTCAGATTGAGGCCCAGCGCGGTCAGGTTCTGTCCGACCTGGTCGTGCAACGTCCGTGCCATCCGTTGCCGCTCGCTCTCTTCGGCCTCTGCCAACTGCGCTGCCAGGGCGCGGAGTTGTTGTCGCTGCTGCATGACCGACTCAAATAGCCGGGCGTGCTGGATGGCAATCGCCAGCGAGTCGGTCAACTCGCCGACTGTCTGCACCTGTTCGGAGGTAAAGGCTCCGGGGCTGTCCGACCACAGACTGAGGTCCCCGATCAGTTCCTGCCTGGAAATGAGGGGTGCGACAATGCAAGAGCGCATCCCCTCGGCCTGCATCTTCTGCGCCGCTGGCGACGGCTGGGGAGGGCCCAGGACGTCCTCTGTCAAGCGCATCTGGCCCTGTCGAAGCGCTTCGATACCCTCTTCCGCCCCCTCCAGGGACACGCGCGCTCCTGCTCCTATGCTGGTCTCGCCGCTGGCGTGGATGGCGACTGCGGTCGCCTCGTTGGTTTCGAAGTCGAATACCGCGATGCTGGCATACTGGCAGGGCACCAGTCGCTGAATGTGGTGTAGCGAGGCCTGGGCAATCTCCTCCAGTGACTGCGCGGCCAGAACGGCGCTGTCAATTTCATGCAGGATGCTCAATCGTTCGGCATAGCCCTGCAGCGTTTCCTTCGCCCGCCGGAGTTCGGTGATGAGTGCACTGCGGATCTGTTCTTGCTCGGCCCAGATCATCTCGCGGGCCTGCTGGAAAAAACCAGTCGCCAACCCGCCGATCAGCGCAGCCAGGCGGGACTGCAGCGCGATAACCTGCCCGGCGGGCAGACCTTCGACGAGTTGGCCGGCCAGCAGTTCTAACGTTTGACCCAGGGCCTCGGGTTGGACGTAATGGAGGCTGGCCAGCGACGCGCCGATGGCCTCGGCCTGGTGGGGCTCGAACGGCTCTGCCGGCAGAAGTCTGATTGCCTGTTCAGTCAATTCGACCAGGCGCTGGCGCACTTCCGTTGCGCTGAGGGGTACGAAACTGGTTCGTGCGATCGCTGCATACCAACTATCGGCGATCTCGTCGCTGCGGCTGTGCAGTATCTGCAGGAGTTGCGACCGGTCCGCTGCATTCATCCGCTCCTCCCTTCCGACTTTGTTAGCGACTCTTCTACGCTCGCGGTGGATTGTCGAATCCACCGCCAGGCGGCTGGATCTGGCGATCCAGCCGGAGCAGAGGATAACCTGTGCCCTAACATGACATTGTCAAGTAGTGACGACTTTAGTCGTTCCCGCTACTACCTCCCACAGATTTTAGCCAGACTCGGATGTTCTTCTATCGCTCTTATGGCTTGCGCGCCCTGGATGACTTGTTATCACGTAGGGCAGGTTTCCATACCTGCCTCTCGGTGCGGCGGCTATGGAAAGCCGCCCTACATTAGACCTCTTGTTATCACGTAGGGTAGGTTTCCATACCTGCCTCTCGGTGCGGCGGCTATGGAAAGCCGCCCTACATTAGACCTCTTGTTATCACGTAGGGTAGGTTTCCATACCTGCCTCTCGGTGCGGCGGCTATGGAAAGCCGCTCTACATTAGACCTCTTGTTATCACGTAGGGTAGGTTTCCATACCTGCCTCTCGGTGCGGCGGCTATGGAAAGCCGCTCTACATTAGACCTCTTGTTATCACGTAGGGCAGGTTTCCATACCTGCCTCTCGGTGCGGCGGCTATGGAAAGCCGCCCTACATTAGACCTCGACGTGATAGTTAGTCAGCCAGGGGCTTGCGCGCGACTCCAGCGAAGGCTGTGCAGCGCTCCGGGCAGTCGAGGAGGACGTCGTCGGGTCCTTCTGGCCGCCAAAGCGGGCTGTACACCACCCCTGGTTCGACCAGTTCCAGCCCGTCGAAGCACGGCAGAAACTCAGCACGTGAGCGCATCTTGTTGGGAGTGACAGAGCGACCGTAGAGTTTCTGTATTTGCTCGAGGGCCTCACGTGGAGTGCCTTCGAGTGTAGCGTGTGTAATGGCGATGTAACTGCCCGTCGCCAGTGCATCGCGCAGGGTGCGCATTATGCTGTAAGTCTCCTCATCATCCGGGACGGCGGGGAAGACAGAAAGCACCAGAACCGCCACCGGCCTGCCAAAGTCGAGCAAGCGGTTGACCTCCGCATGGTCGAGAATCCGGTCTGGCTGGCGGACATCGGCCTGGATGGCGATGGCGTTCGGATTGTCCTTCAGCATAGCCTTGCTGTGTGCCACGGCGACGGGGTCAACGTCCACGTAAACGACGCGAGCGGCGGGGTTGGCCGCCTGGGCCACCTCGTGGACGTTGCCGACGGTTGGCAGGCCGGACCCGATGTCGAGGAACTGGTCTACGCCCTGCGCGACGAAGAAGTGGACAGCCCGGCGCAGGAACGCACGGTTGGCCTGGGCAGCCACCCATATATCAGGGTAGACTTGTGCCACTTTATCGCCCATCATACGATCAACCTCAAAGTTGTGGTGGCCGCCCAGCCAGTAGTCGTATATGCGGGCCGGGTTGGGCTTGTCCAGCGAGATTTCGCCAGGTATCCATGTTTTCGCTTCCATCTAGTTTGGCTCCTTTATTGTTGATTTTCCCGGGCCGTAACTGCTCAGCCAGTCATAAATAGAACACGGATCAACACGGATCATACGGATGTACGCAGATAAAGATAAAAAATCTGTGAGAACCCGTTTCATCTGTGTGTATCCGTGTGCTATTTGTGCCTGTTTTAGGAAGAGCCTGAGCAGTTGCCCCGGGTCTATCTTGACTCCCCTGAATAAGGGCGGTCTCCGATCTTTAGCAGAGGCGCGGAGGTGCAGAGATAAGACATCGGGACGTTTGACTGAAAAACGTTCAAGGGGTGATTGTAGCATAGCATGCCAGACAACGCAAACTTCGCAACTGCTCACCCTGTCGGTGCAATTCAAGACCTGACAGGTATCCTTTGATTCTGTTAATCCTGCTCTGTATTGGGTGCAAACCACAACTGGATTTGACCAGCGGCAAGAATGAGTGTACCATGATCAGGTGTCACTTTTGCCACGATACCTATTGGCCCTCCGTGGTTGGGGAAAAGGAGTCGAAATGAGCAAGCAACCCGTGTCTGTGTCTCGCTTCACCCGGCTGATCCACCCGATGCCGGCCTTTCTGGTCACCTGTGCCGGGGAAGACGGCCACGCCAACGCTGTCGCCATCGCCTGGCTGACGCCTGTGAGCATCAACCCGCCCCTGCTGGCCTTCGCTATCCGGCAGCAGCGCTATTCCTACCGGCTGCTGCAGGAGAATCCGGCCTTCGTGGTCAACGTGATGGCCTACGAGCGGGCGGTCGAGGTGCTCTTCTGCGGGCGCTGTTCGGGGCGGGACGTGGACAAGTTCGCCACAGCCAGCCTGACACAAGTGGCTGCCGAGGCAGTGAGTATTCCCGCCATCGGTGAGGCGCTGGCCCACGTGGAATGTGAGGTAGAGGCGGAGTACCCGGCTGGCGATCACGTCATCGTGGTGGGGCGGGTGGTGGCGGCTGCGGCCGAGGAGGGGGTGCTGGTGGAGGGCTGGCGTGACCTCGTCACCGCCCCGGCCCTTTTCCACCTGGGGGGCAGTCGCTTCACCACCACGAGCGGCGAGGTCTCAGAACCGGACGTGGGGCTGGATTGAAGCATGGGGCGATTAGTCATTGGTCATTAGTTATTGGTCATTGCGCACGGGGCCTTGTCAATATGACAGGTGCGTGTTATAATACGATCGCCGTGGGGATGACAGGCTTCGACGGGGAAGGCTGAGCACGGATGGCAAGCCGGGGCGCTCTGGCCCCGTTAACAACGGAGCACACACTCCAAAGTGCCAATAACACTTGGATTCCTGTCCCGCAGGCCGCGATGGCGGCTGTCCCGTTGGCAGCCTAGTCTGGTCTGAGGACAAACTGACCGCGTAGGCGGTCACGTCCGCCCCGGTCTCTCGCCGGCGGGCCGGGGGCCGGGCGTAACAATGTTGGCGTGCGGCGCTCAAACGCCGATACGAGCGCTCAAGCGGGAGTTTCGGCTCCCATCGGCTGGGTCCGGGTGTAGCGCGGTCGGCTGTGACTCCCCGGACGAGAGAGACAAAAAGGCCGACTACGCTTGTAGAAGTCCCTGGTCGAGTTTCTCGGACGCGGGTTCGATTCCCGCCATCTCCACCACAGGTCACGAGGCTGGCGTCACCGGATGCCAGCCTCGTTTCAATTCAATGGGACACAGATAGCACACGGATACACACAGATGGAAGGAGTCTGGCGATACGGAGATGCACGGGTGAGTGTTCACGTCGTTGCTCGTTCCATCAGCCGGCCGGTGTGGGAGCGATTGCGGGAGGGACCGTTTGCCGCGCGGGTTCTGGCCGTTTTCGAGCACGCCTGTGATCTGGTGACCCCTGACGACTGCGTGGTGGCCCTGGTGCTCCCGCAGATCGGTGACGGGCCACTCAACATCGTGGTGGATGGAAGGCCCGGCGACTTCGCAGCCGTTCGGCCCGGAATGCCGGCCTGGCTGGAGGGAAGACGGCTGGAGGTTGGCGGGTTGGAGATTGTCCTGGAGCGGGCGGTAGTCTGGGAGCCTCGTCCCGATTGGGACAGGTTGCGGGCTCGCCGGGATGGTATCGTGGCGAGTCTCCCCCACCTCTGGGCGCTCTCCGTGTGTTATGCTCCTGCCAGCAGTTTCCTGACGCTCGCGCGGGAGTGGGTGGGTGGGCCGAGCCGCCCGGTAGCGACTGTCTCCGCGTCCGGTTCCCTTGCGTCTGTGGCGCGAGAGGGTGCCGAGGCTCTGCGGATGGGTTGGGAGGGGAACTCCGGTCAGTTGCGGGAAGGTGCGGCCCAACTGGCGGGACTGGGGCGTGGCCTCACCCCCGCTGGCGACGACTTCCTCACCGGCGTGATGCTCTGGGCATGGTTGGCCCACTCCAACCCCCGCGAGTTCTGTCGTGCGCTGGTCGCGGCAGCGATCCCTCGCACTATGACCCTCTCCGCTGCTTTCCTGCGGGCCGCAGCCGAGGGGGAGTGCAGCGCTCCCTGGCACAGGGTGCTCGCCGCGCTGGAGGGAGGGGCGGAAGAGGTTCTCGCGGCGTCCATCCGGCAGGTGGTGGCCTGCGGTGCTACCTCCGGCGCGGACACGCTGGCGGGCTTTCTCTGGATGGGCTCTCCTGTGCGCATCGGCTCAGAACAGGGATGTGCAGGATTTGCGGACAAAAACGAGGCGTCTGCCTCAGTGAAAGTGTGCTTGGGGCTGACCTCTTCCCTGCCCAATGCATTCCTCTGCTAGCCAGTAGTAGTCGTGATGCAGGCCACTCAGCACCGGGTGAGATGAGAGCTTCTCATTGACCGTGAGATTCTCCTCGACTATTCGCTTGATCAACGCCACAATGTCGTCTGTCAACGGCGGTTGGCCTTGCTTTCGCTTGGACTTATGCTTCCACACCCGCCGAAACAAGTCGCGATGCCGGTGCAAGTATCTTCTCAAAAAGTTGGGGCGAAAGTGGCGGTTAGCAAAACCGCCCTACGTTGCCCTTGCCCCAAGATATTGAGAACATACCCCTTAGCACCCTGATTGTTGGTATTATAGTATCCTCTCAATAAGTCGGGGAAGGTGGGGCAAATTGGCAATTTGCCCTACGTTGGCCCCAGAATATTGAGATGATACGTATTATACTCTAGTGGCTTGGGCGGGGCAAACCCCCGTTCGCCGAAGGTCTCCCGACCGAGGCGAAGGCGCGCCGGTCATTATAGCGCAGAGCCTCTCGAACCGGACTCTGACTCACACCCGTCGGTCTGATCGGCACCGGCGCTGGTTCCGCAGCCTGACGCTGGCGGCGCCGGGGCCACAATATTTGACAACCCGCAGTTTGTACGCTATATTAAGTTACAATGAAGAATGGAGAATGAAGAACGTAGGGTGGAGAGTGCTGTGACGGGGAGGGGCGATGAAGCGCATGACGTGGCTGGCGGGGGCCTGCCTGCTGGGCGGGCTACTGGTCGTGGCGGTGATGAGCGGGCTGCGACGGCCGCCGCTTCCGGCGCGGGCGGCGCACGTCGCAGCACCCTCGGCCAACTCCCTCGACGTGGTCATCAACGAGCTGGCGTGGGCCGGGCACGCCATTCACGTAGCGGACGAGTGGATTGAGTTATACAACAACGGCACCCAAACGACCTCCCTGAACGGGTGGCAACTGTACTCAAGCGATGGAGGGCCAAGCCTCACCCTCAGCGGCGACATCCCCCCTCGTGGGTATTATCTCATTGAGCGCTCCGACAACAGCACGGTGATGTACGTCCCGGCCGATTTGACCCCCAGTTTTGGCAACGGCCTCCTCAACACCGGCGAGGTGCTGACGCTCACCGATCACCTGGGAAACGTCATTGACACCGCTAACGCAGAGAACGGCGGCCCGTGGCCGGCAGGCACCGCTTCCACCGGTCTCATCGCCTACGCGACGATGGAGCGTTTTGACCCCACCGCTCCCGACACAGACGCTAACTGGTGCACCAACGACGGCATCACCCGCAACGGGCAGGACGCCGACGAAAACCCGATCAACGGGACGCCCAAAGAACCGAACTCCTGCTACCAGCCGCCGGCCGGGCACGATGCCGACCTGGTCGTCGCCAAGACCTGCACCGACACCGTGGACGCGGGCGCTTCCATCACCTACTACATCACGCTCAGCAACAGCGGCATCGTCACCGCCGCCGGTACGCTGCTCACCGACACCCTGCCCGCGGCTGTGGACTTCGTCGCCCAGACCAGCGACTTTCCCTTCAGCCGCTGCGGCCAAAACCTGTACTGGCAGGCAGGAGACGTACCCACCGATACACAGCACCTCATCGCCATCACCGCCTGCGTGACCGAGACCGGTTCAGGCACTCTCACCAACCGGGTCACCGCCACTACTACCAGCAGCGAGACGGTGACGGCGAACAACGTCGCGACCTGCGAGACGACCGTCGGCCCAGCGGAGGAGCCAGAGGCGGAGCCGCAGGTGCTCATCGCGGCCGTGCTCTACGATGGCTACCAGTCCGGCGATCCGGACGAGGCGGTACAGTTGGCCAACAGCGGCACAGTCCCGGCCGACCTGAAGGATTGGCGGCTGTGTGACGAAGGCACGGGGGGCGCGTGCGCGATTTTGCCCTCTACAATACTCTCGGCCGGGCAACGCATCTGGCTGGCAAACTGGGCAAGCGACTTCTACACCTCCTTCGGCTTCCTCCCCGACCTGGCGGTACATCCCGTCGCCACGGTGGGCAGTCTAAGCGGCTCCTGGCCAGGGTACGCCAACACCGGCGACGAGGTCGTGTTGCGCAACGATCTGGGCAACGTGGCGGACGCGCTGGTGTATGAAGACGGGAGCACCTCCGTCGTCGGGTGGTCCGGCCCGGCGGTGCGGCACTACGGCGTCGGCCGGGAGGAGGGGCAGGTGCTCTACCGCACCCCCGACGAGAGCACCGGTCTCCCCGTCGCCGATACCGACACCGGGGCCGACTGGATCCAGTACACCGATGACACAGCCCGCGGGCGGCGGGTGCTCTACCCCGGCTGGGACCTCGCCCCCCTGTTCTGGCCGCTGACCGGTACCGAGCGAGCCACCGTCGTCGTCGGCATCGCCCCCGACAACGCGTTTGACGTGGTCTCCCAGACCATCGCCCGGGCACAGCGCACCATCTCCGTCGAGGTCTACTCCCTCCGCCATCCCGACGTCATCACCGCGCTGGTGCAGAAGGCACAGGAGGGGGTGGCTGTGACGGTCCTCCTCGAGGGCGGGCAGGCTGGCGTGGGCACGGGCGACCCCCGCTGGCAGCAGGAACTGTGGGCCTGCCAGCAACTCGAGGCAGCCGGCGGGCAGTGCTGGTTTATGATCCACGAGACGGACGACCGCATCTTCAACCGTTACGACTATCTCCACGCCAAGTTCCTCATCGTGGACGACGAGTGGGTGTTGGTCACCTCCCAGAACCTCTCCGCCAGTAGTATGCCGTCCGACGACAAGTCGAACGGCACCTATGGCTCCCGGGGCGTCGTGTTGGCGACGAACGGGCCAGCGGTCGTGGCCCGCGCCGCCCAGGTCTTCGCGTTCGACCTGGACCCGGCCCACCACAACGACATCCTGCGCTGGAACACCGGCTACACCGCCGGCTACGGCCCGCCGGACCCGGCCTACGCGCCGGTACTGACCGTCCCCGATCACGTGACCTACACCGTGTGTTTCCCCGACCCACTGACGGTCAACGGCACCTTCGGCTTCGAGTTGTTCACCGCGCCGGAGGCGGTGCTGCGCCAGTCCGACGCGCTGTTGGGGCTGCTGGCTCGGGCTGGCGCGGGCGACACGATCTACGTCGAACAACTGTATGAGCACGTCGCCTGGGGGGAAGATCCCGCCGACGACCCCAACCCGCGACTGGAGGCCACCATCGCTGCCGCCCGCCGGGGCGCGACTGTGCGTCTCCTGCTCAACGGCGGCACGCTCGGCCAGATCTTCTATCAGAACACCAACGCCAGCACGGTCGCCTACGTCAACCAGGTCGCCTACGCCGAAGGGCTGGACCTGGAGGCGGCCATCGGCGACCCCACGCAGTGGGGCATCCACAACAAGATGGTGCTCGTATGGCTGCATGACGAGGGCGGCTATACGCACGTCGGCTCCATCAACGGCAGCGAGAGTTCCAACAAGGTCAACCGCGAGATGGCGCTGCAGGTGAAATCGGACGAAGTCTACCACTACCTGGCGCGTCTCTTCGAGGCCGACTGGGCGCTGGCGCACCCCGTATTCCTGCCCCTGCTGATGCGCGGTCACACTCCCCCTCCGCCGCCGGCAGATTACGTGGTGATCAGCGAGGTGTACTACGCGGGGTCGGCGGGCGCGGAATGGGTGGAGCTCTACAACCCGACGGCGCAAACGGTAGACCTGACCGACTACAAGATCGGCGACGCCGAAACGGCCGGCCGCTTCGAGGGCATGTACCAGTTCCCGCCGGGCACGACGATCTCCCCACAGACCGTGCTGGTCGTAGCCTGTGACGGTTCCCAGGTGGTCCAGGCCGATTTTGAGATGTCCGACAACAGCGACACGCCGGACATGGTCAGGTACGCTGGTTGGGGAACCGGCGAGTGGGTGCTGCGCAACGACGGGGATCAGGTGTTGTTACTGGGGCCGGCCGACCAGGTCGTGGACGCGGTCGTCTGGGGCGACGCGACCTACCCGGGTGTAAACCCGCATGCGGGCGTGAGCGTATTCACCCACTCACTGGAACGGGAGCCCCCTTACTGCGACACGGACGACTGCGCCTCCGATTTCCGCGATCGCTACCCGCCCACGCCTGGCGGCGTTCAGGGTTTTTCTCGTCGGCGCAGGTTGATAGGGCGCATACAGACGCTCGAACCACTGAAACGCCGAATTCGCTGATAGCACTGAGGAATTGGTCCCCGACTACCCCGGCACCATTCGCCCCAGCCAACTGGCGCGGATGGTATGGTTAGGCTCGATTCGGTTCAGTTAGTGTCTGGAGTGGAGGCTTTAGCCGGGTTCTTCCGCCTGGCAGATCCGTCACACCTGGCGCTGGCGCAAATAGTCTCGAAAGGATTGTCGCTCTTCGCGGGTTGGTCGGGTGGCCGCCTGAACCAGACGCGCGGCAAGTTCATCGTCTCGACTGTGCGTCTCGTCGTCCAGCAAGTCGAGGTAATGATCGTACTCCTCGAGCGTCAAGAGGACAGCCACCGGATGGCCCTCCGTGCCAATGACGTACCGTGCGCCACGCTCACGCAAGGTATGGACAAGGTCATCCCAACTGGCGTGGGCCTTGCGCCGGGCGGACAGAGCGGGGACGCAGAAAGGTCTTCTATGAGGTGGGACGGAGCACGGCCACATAGTTGTCCATTGCGTCACGCGCCAGCGCGAAGTCGCCCGTCGGCACACGAAGCGGGGCCTGGTCAAACGCGGGATCGTTCACCCATACCCAGGCATCATCCATCCTGACCACAACGACCGCGTGGGCGCAACGCTCTGACCAGTACGGCAGTTCCGCGGTATGCACCAGTGCAATGACGGGTACATGCTCTGCCAGCCAGCGGCGGATATCGTTCTCAGAAGCCTGGATGTAGGAGACAGCCAATGCAGGAGATTGCAGGTGGAGCACGCGTGAGGCTGGTGTGCCGACGTCGGGATCAGTGCCCAGGATGCGGGACAATGCTGCTTGAGTGTGCACCTGCCCCCAATAGGCCAGTACCATCTCGACACAAGCAGACAGGCAACCAGATTCACTCTGCTGGCGGCGGTGAGGGACGGACAAGTCGGCGGCCACGCTCAATCAGCTCCTGGATCAGCTCGTCGTCAGAGAGCACGTCGCCCGTATGGGCATCCACATCCACCATACCCACCTGGCCCACGATGCCCCGTTCGGGTGAGGTCAGCAGCACAGGCACACGCCAGACGACGCGGTCGGCGATGACCAGCGATGGGATGTCGCCCATCAGCAGGTTGCCGACCTGGCTCACCAGCCAGCCGGTTACCTTGCGCCGGGCCGTCGCTGCATCCACCTCGATAGTGGCACGGATCGCAATCGTGATGTCGAGGTGTCCGATCCCCGTCAGGCCGGTGCCATCTAGCGTTACTTGAGGTGCAGTGGTTATGCTCATACGGCTTAGCGACTCATGGCTCTGGAAGAACACCAGTAACGACTCATCTAGTATACTTCAGGAATCAAAACAGCGCAACCTCACCCTTGGCCGCTGAGGGTGGTTGGAGTGTAGAGAACGTGGCCGTTTTTCTTCCCGGCACCATAGGACTGTTGCCCTACCTGCAACACCTCTCTGTTAGGATGGAGGCAAATCCATCCGAGAGGGAGGTGCAGCATGGGACGCAAGCCCAGTCAGGGACGTCTGGACCGGTACGAGGAGTTGGTTCCCGAGTACCCCAACCACATTCGCTCCAGCCAACTGGCGCGGCTGCTGGGAGTTCATCGCTCGACGGTGCAGCGGGACCTGCCGGCGCTGGAGGAGCAGGGCACACTGCTCGTGGAGGACAAGGGAGGATTCCTGAGCCTGTTCCGGAGGCGGCGGTGACCACACCCGCCGACGTGGGGCAAGATGCCATCTTGCCCTACTGGAAAAACCTCTTCAAATCGCCACATTCTGTTGCGGAATTCGAGAGTGAGGCATGGTATAATAGTCAAGGACACAACACAGTCGAAAGGACACCCGAGACATGGAACGAGCGACCGGTAAGGCCGAACGGTTGTTGCAGATTGAGGCATTGCTGCTGGCCCACCCCGAAGGACTGACCCAGGCGGAGATCGCCCGGCGGCTGGGGGTGAATCGCTCCACGATCCATCGCTATCTGCTAGACCTGGGCCGGTTTTGCGTCTACGAGGCCGAAGACGGACGACTGGCGATTGATCGTGACCACTATCTGACTCACGTGCGGTTGACGCTGCACGAGGCGATGGCGCTCCACCTGGCGGCCCGACTGATGGCGACACGCACTGACAAGCACAACCCCCATGCGGCGTCGGCGCTGCGTAAACTCGGCCTCGCCCTGGAGCAACTGGCACCGATGATCTCCCACCACCTGGATGCCTCGGCCGACGTGATGGACGATGAGGCCCAGCGCCACGACCCGGTGTACCTGGAGGTGCTGGAAACGCTGACCCGCGCCTGGTCGCAAGGGCTGATGGTGCACCTGTGGCACCGGCACGTGAGCGGGCGGGTCTACGACTACGACTTCGCCCCCTACTTCATCGAGCCCTACGCCGTCGGCCAGACCAGCCACGTCATCGGCTGGCGGGAACCGCCGGGGGCGCTGCGGACGTTCAAGGTGGAGCGCATCCAGCGCATCGAATTGGCCGACAAACCGTACGCTATCCCGGAAGACTTCGACCCGCACGAGAAACTGGCCGACGCCTGGGGCATCTGGTACACCGAGGCGGAGCCGGTCGAGGTGGTGCTGCGGTTCCACCCCCGTGTGGCCCATCGGGTGCGAGAGACCCGCTGGCACCGGAGCGAGCAGGCGGAGGAGCAACCCGACGGAAGCCTGCTCTGGCGGGCGTGGGTGGCCGAGCCACAGGAGATGCTGCCGTGGATCCGGGGGTGGGGGGCGGACGTGGAGGTGGTGGAGCCGAGGGAGTTGCGGGAGCGGATGGTGGGGGAGGCGAGGAGGTTGGCAGAATCTTATGGTTGGCAAGTCAGTCGGGGCAGCGCGACGGAGGGCGGTACGCTAGACCAGACCTTTGCCAGTTACTTTGGAGATTGACCTATGAGCCTGGTTCCTTACCCTTTTCAGCGCCGCGTGGCCGAATTGCTCTTGAGCGATCGCAACGTGATTCTGCAGGCCCCCACTGGCGCGGGCAAGACAATGGCAGCGATGCTGCCCTTCCTCGACGCTATCGAACACGGGCGTGGTTTTCCCCACAAGTGTCTGTACGCCGTGCCGATGCGTGTGTTGGCCAACCAGTTTGTAGAAGAATTCACCGGCAAGGTGAGACGGGCGGGCCGCGACGACCGCATTCGCGTGGCCATCCAGACCGGGGAGCACGCCGACGATAAGGAGTTGACCGCCACGCTCACCTTTGCCACCATAGATCAGGTGTTGAGCAGTTTCTTGCTCTCACCCTACAGCCTGCCCCGGCGATTGGGCAACCTGAACGCTGGTGCTGTGGTTGCATCGTACCTTGTCTTTGACGAGTTCCACCTGTTTGATCCCCTCTCGACGCTGCCCACCACATTGCAAGTGCTGCGGATGCTGCGCGGCGTGACGCCCTTTTTGTTAATGACGGCCACGTTCTCCGGCGATATGCTGGATGGACTAGCCAGCGCATTGGATGCCGTAGTGGTGCCGGAAAATGACGCCGCCCGCCAGTCGATGCAGGCACTCCCGTCGCAGCAAAAGACCCGCCGCTATCACGTCGCGGATGGGCCGCTGTGCGCCGATGCGGTGCTGGCGTAACCCCGAAGCCGCACGCTAGTTGTCTGCAACGTGGTGGACCGTGCCCGCGCCCTGTTCGAGGCGCTGCACGATCACCCTGACCGGGGCGATACCCAGGTGCTCCTGCTCCACAGTCGCTTTCTGCCGGAGGACCGGCAACGCATCGAAAGCGAAATTCGGCGCTTGTTTGGCAAGGACGATGACAGGAGCGGGAGTTGGATCGTGGTCGCCACGCAGGTAGTCGAGGTCGGGCTGGACATTACCTGCCAGGCACTGCACACCGAATTGGCCCCGGCCAACGCCGTCCTGCAACGGGCCGGTCGCTGCGCAAGATACCCAGGCGAGGAGGGAGATGTGTTCGTCTACGCCGAGACGTTCGACGCGGGGGGCGAAACGGTTGACCTGACAGAAAACGTGATGCCCTACAAAGGCCAAAAGGAGGAGGTCGCCCGCACGCTGGCCGAATTCCAGGATCGTAATGGCGGCACGTTGACCTTTGGCGACGAGCAGGCAATCATCAGCGCGGCGCACGGCCCTCGCGACCGGGCCATCGTCGAAGGGCTGGTCGCTACCCAGGAGATGCACCGGCATAGGATGAACAGCGTGATGGATGGCCAGCGGTCCGGCGAGGCGGGTGATTTGATCCGGGCGGTGTCGTCGCGGTTGGTTGTAGTACACGATGACCCGCAGGCAGTGGCTGAACGGCCCTTCGTTGCTGAAGCCTTCAGCCTCCATCCCGGCACGCTCTATGGCCTGGTGAAGAAATGGCTGGCGCGGGAGGATGCGCTCGATCTGGAGGACTGGGGGGTGCACGCTCTCCACGACATGGGCGACGTAGGCGAGCGCGGGCGGTCGGACTACCGTTGGCTACCTGTGCAGGACGGGGGTGATGTCGTCGGCTCCGCATTGGTGCTGGTGCATCCGGCGCTGGCCGGCTATGACCCCGACCTGGGCTTTGTACCCGACCGTGGCACCGGTTATCGGGCCAGGCTGGCCCCGGTGCAGGACACTGCACCGCACGGCAGCTACGCCTACCGGCTGGAGGAGTATGTCGAACACGTGCGATTGGTATACCAGGCTTTCCTACGCGATGCTTGGCCGGAGTTAGCGTTGGCTGCGGCTCGATTGGAGCGCGCTTGTGGCTGGCCAGCCGGGGTGGTGGAGCGGGCGGCTCACCTGGTCGTGCTCCTGCACGACGCGGGCAAACTCAACCGGGGCTGGCAGGATTGGGTGATGCGCTACCAGAAAGCCATCGGGCAACCTGCGCAGGCCGGCTTCTACGCCCACACCGATTTTGACCCCACCAATCCACTGCATCGGGAGAAGCAGAAGTCGCTGGGCCGCAAGCCGCCTCACGCCGTCGAAGGGGCCGTGGCGGTGGCCTCGCTGCTGGCGGCGGCGTTCGAGACGTGTGAGCCGGTGTTCAACGCAGCCTTTACAGCCATCGCCCGGCATCACGGCGCATTTACCCGGGAGTACCGGCGCTACACGCTGGCCTCGGGGGCCGATCAAGCAGTGGCCCAGACACTAGCCTGGCTGCCGTCCCCCCTGGTGGACAGGCTCAACGCCGGGAACATGCTGGTCAGCGAGGACCCGGCACGGACGCCCGTTGACGAGTTGCTCGTTGACCCACAGCGGGACGGAGAGTTCCTGGTCTACGCGCTGCTGGCGCGGGCATTGCGCCGGGCGGATCAGGCAGGAACTATGACGGGAAGTTCACAGTGAGAACGAGGAGGTGACAATGTGACACAAACTCTATTCGCTGACAAATCGAGCGGCACGCTTGCCGACCCGCTGCTGGCCTATGGGCTGGCGGTAGTCGTGGGCGATGTGCTGAAGCGCACCGAGGGACGCGGCCAGCCATCCGTGCGCCTGAGTGACCACGGCGCGTACTATCGCCTGGACTGCACGCCGGCGTTGGACGACGCCCGGCTGGCAGCGATACAGGCTCCTTACGTGCCTGCCGTGGTCATCCGCACGCGCAAGAATGCTGCCAAACTGCCCGCCGACTTGCCACCGCAGGCGGTGGTGGATTACGAGGTCGAACGGGATAAGCGGGCCGAGTTCTTTGAGATCCGCAAAGGACTGCCCAAAGAGGCTCTGGTCGCTCAAGCGCGGGGTGAGGACCACCCGGCGCTGGCGGCCTTGCGCGGCCAAGAGCCCCACGAGCACTGGGACGTCTTCCGGGCCATCAATCCCTCGGCGCTCATCGGCTACAACAAACTGATGACGCAATGGTGGGCGGTTCAGGCAGCTCTGCCTGAAGTGCTGTTGCTGTTGCGCGACCTCTTCGCCCATACGCCCAATGACCTGGCAGCAGCCAGCGCTGCCTGGAAGGAACTGGATGAAGCCCACGGCTGGGGGATCAAGGCGGAGACGACGGCGGCGCAAATCTACAATCCCAGTCAGGGCAAAGGGCAGAACCGGGCTAAGGCGGACAGTCTACGCATGGGAAATGTCAAGGGCTTTTGGCTGGTGGAGTGGCTCAAGGCAGTGGGCTTTTACCACGCTGCGCTGACCAAACAACTACGCGGCGTCAAGGATCGCAAGACCTACGTGCTGGCCGCGGGCGAGATTGATCTAGGGGAGAGCGATAAGATCATGCACGCCTTTCAAGGGCGCATGGCCCGCTCCGAGACCGCCATCCGTTCCGACGTGTTGGCTGCTATCCGTTACACCCAGGCTATGCTCGATTTCACCAGCCAGCGGGAGGGGGCCAGCCTGAAGGCGCGGTTGTTCAAGCACCGGCGTCCATCCCGCGTGGTGTCCGGTTTCTACAGCGCCTTTTACAAGAACCTGGGCCAGTCGGTGGCGACGATGAATCTCTCGTTCATTGGCTTGCCGGGTTGGATTCGGGTAGAGGGAGAGAGCGACGTAGGGGACGCGCTGGATGTGCTGGCCGAGCACGAGGCAATCGTGCGCCAGTTCGACGAGAGCCACGGTGACGCCTACAATCTGCTTTTGCTCTACCGTGACTTTCTCTCCGGCAACGACCTACGTCCATTCTTCGAGTTCACCACCGCTTACAGTGGTTACTTTATCAGTCAGAAAGAGCGACGAGGGGGTTATGTCCCCCAGTTCACAACCACAAATCTAGGGAGGTTGATTATGAATAGTCAAGAAGGACCACGTTTGAGCAAGATTTTGGAAACGCCGGGTTTCCAGAACATCGCCTACGCCATCCGACAGGCGACGGTCACAGCCCAGTACCGCAAGAATCAACTGAACGACCGGCGGTACGACGTGCGCTATGGACTGGGGCAGCAATTGGCGCGCAAGGCGGCCTATCCCAACGAGTTCATCGCCGAACTGGCCGGCTTTCTGACAAAGTACAACGCCGAGAACGCGCAAGTGATGGAGAAGCGGGCTGGCCCTTACCGGCGCAGTATCCGCACCAGCGACATTGACGACATCGTGGCGCTGATTGACGAGTTCGACGACTCGCGGTTGATCTGCAACCTGCTGGTGGCCTATGGCTACGCCCGCGTGCCGCGAGAAGAGTCTAGCGACGGAAGCAACGAGTAACCCAATCAAGGAGGTGCTAACATGACCAGGAACGTATATTCACTTTCCATTTCGGCCCAGGCCACGCTCAATATGCACAGTCTGAACAATGAGGGAGGCGAAGGCAACCAGATCACCACCCGCATGGTGAACATTGTCGGTGAGGATAGGCGGCTGCACAACGTCAACGCTATCAGCGGTGACATGCTCAAACACATCCAGGCCGAACATCTGTTCCGGCTGCTGTCAGGCCAGAAAAATGTGCCACTGTGCGCCGGATGTCGCGAATTCAACGCCAACCGCATCAGCGCCGACGCCGGGTACGGCAAGGCCATCGAGGGCAAATCCGACGCTGAGGCAATCACGCTGCTGTTGGAGAGTTGCGCACTGGATGATATGGCCGGTAACCTCATCACAGCCGGCAACCGCTCCATCCCGCGCAAGAGCGTGGCCGAGTTCAGTTGGGTAGTGGGTTTGCCCGAACTGACCACGACCGACAGTTACTTCCACGTCAAATACGCCAGCGAACGCAGTGCGAAGGCGCGAACGTCCGAGTCAGAAGAAGAACAGCGCAAAGCCAACCTGGGGCAGGCAATTTTCCACCGCCCGGCCTCGAGCGGCATCTACGCCATCGTGGCCAACTTTGAGGTGGCCCGCATCGGCTTGAATGACATCGTCCAGACTTACGCGGTGGACGAAGCACAGCGAGCGGCGCGCTACCGGGCATTGCTGGAGAGCGTTCTCTACACCTTCATCGAACCCAACGGCGCGATGCGCGGGACGCAGAATCCCCACATCGTGGACTTCAAGGGCGTGGTGGCGGTCAGCAGCGATGTCGTCCCGGCCCCTACGATGAGCCCCATCAACGGCGGCTACCGGGAGCAGTTGCAGGGCATCCATAAGGCGTTGGAGAAGGTGCGCCCAGGTGCAATCACGCTGAGCGAGTTCGACTCGCTGGCGCAGTTCAGCGAGGTGATGACTGAACTGATAGAGACGACAGCGCCTTACACGCTGAGTTACCGGGAGGGATAATGTGGCTGATCGCAGAATACCAGCCTACTGCGCTTTTTAGCCTGAAGCCAGCCTGGGCTACGTCATCGGGAGGCAAGAGCCTGCTGGTGCCGACGCCTTATGCGGTCAAGATGGCACTGCTAGACGCCGCCTGCCGCACAGCGGGCGTGGCGGTTGCGAGAGGGACATGGCCCTGGCTGCGCGATCTGACGGTAGCACTGCGACCACCGGAGCGGATGGTTGTGACCAACCTGTTTGCCAAGATTCTCAAACCCCGTCGCACCTCAGCCAAGCCGGGCACATCTCACGCCGGACCGTTGGGCAAGACAATTGCCTTCCGCGAGTATGTCTACTTCGACGGTCCGCTGGGGATCGCGTTAGACGGAGAAACTGATGATCGGTCGCACCTGGAGGGTTGGCTGCTTCAGGTCAACTACCTGGGAAAAAGGGGCGGGTTTGTGCAACTGCTAGGCCCACCCACGCCAGCTGAGACGCTCCCGTCAGGATTCATTGTGGTGGACGGCGACCCAACCCGGTCTTTCCTCGCCGACGGGATCATCCAGCAATTAGATGATTGCGACGCCAGCCTGACGTTCGAGAAGGCCGACATCTACAGCGGCAAACACATCAGATTGGGCAAGGAGCGAGTATTGCACCACATCGTCCTACCCTACCACCTGGTCCGTTCCAGCAAAGGCTTCAGTTACTACGAGCGCATCAGTGGTTGACACAATCGCGGTGTAGCCCGGACTCAAGAGTTAGCCTAGCACCAAAACAAATAAATTAGGTATCTTCTCAAAAAGTAGGGGGAAATCTAAGTCTCCCACGATGTGTCCAGCCGGAGTTGTTCAGATTGTTGAGCGATCAAGTCGGCAAGTTGAGGTATCTTGTTTGCATCGGTCACGCGGTCGTGA